>Ga0209372_1000152_pt1 | contig 52963 bp, 37 predicted proteins | sample AgamicAtPe_FD_187170 | JGI IMG/M metagenome (GOLD analysis project Ga0209372, IMG submission 187170) | Agave microbial communities from Guanajuato, Mexico - At.P.e (SPAdes) (version 2) | ecosystem: Host-associated > Plants > Phyllosphere > Phylloplane/Leaf | place: Guanajuato, Mexico | collected... | reverse complement strand
AAGAAGACGTGACGAAACTGACGAATCTGATAGTGAAGAGGATGATGAATCTATCGATGAGGACGAAGACTAGTAAAGTCCTTCCAATAACATATGACACTGGATAAACGTTGACATTCCATGCCCAGTTTTAATACTCAACAAATGTACCTTTTGTTTGCTCAAACTATTTTATCGAACGTCTCAAACTGCCACAGAGAAGAGTCTATGAATCAGACTCAATGCTCTAATAAACTGAAGCATATCTCGCACTTGCTGCTCCTGGCGCACCATCTGATTTTTTAGATATTTATTGTGGGACTAGTATCTAAAGATTCACTGGCGAACAACATATTCACGAACTATCCACCTAACTCCTAGATCTCGCAAATAGTTAAATGTCCTTTCACTGGACAATGCCCACGGTGCTTCACCCAGAGGGTCTAAGAACGGCCGAAGTTAGCCGATGGCATCCGTGATTGACAATGGTCTCGGCAACACATTCTGAGCTTCTTTCCCTCCATCTTTGGATAATTTTTTCCAGACTTGTGATTACAACATTTCCATTTAGGCCGGATACCTTCTCACGAAAAGTTATGGATCATCCCTAACGATTGAATGTAGAATGAGTCCGTGATCCTTTGTTGCCGACCAGCGGTGTACCATCTGAGGCCTTGTCGAACCAACGACCACCATCAGCGTTATCTGAGGAGGCTGACTCCTTCAGCTGGTTGTTATGAGATTGCTGGTTTGTTTGATTGTTAGAATTAACGCCAGAGTTGTAGCTTAGAGATCGTGAATTCTGAGTGTTGCTATTAGATTGATGTTGGGTATACTGTTGGTATTGAGGGTGGAAATTGTGAATTGCGTCGGTCATGATATCGTGTGGATTAATAGTTTCTTTTAGACTACTTGAGATGCTTTGCATGGTTACTGAGCGGCCACACGAATCACCATAACTGTAAATCTCATAGGGGAATGCGTATCTGAGAGCTATTGATGCAAACAACATTTCGACACAGATCAGGAAGTTTTGATAACCAGCAGCAGCAGACCCTGGAGCTGCGTCCTCAGTATATGCCTTCAGCACACCGAATTTCTCTAGAATCGCCAACATGACGCCCTGCCAGAATGACATGAATATTATCGACTTTACTGATAAAAACTTCCAAATTGGCTCGTATGGCGATAGTAGATCCTTAGTAGCTTGATAGAATAGTATCAGTCCGTAGAGTGCTAAAGAGACGCTAAGATTATAAATCATGGTGATATATATATAGCTGCCACTTAGACTCCAATCGCTGTCTTTATAACGACCGGTTGCTTGCAACACTAGTGTAAGCACGGACATGAGAGGTTTGATTATGCAGAACTGTAGCGTAGCTTGTTTGCAGAACCTTAGGAAGCCAATCGTATACGAGCGTCCCTTGAATAGACAACTACCGTAGTACCAGCTTGTCTGTATTGGCTTGCCACGAATCTCCGACATAATATTGCTCTCGCCGCCCAGATACTCATAGCATAGACTCATGAAGTTATAAATAACGAAAGCTTCATACCAATCGCGAACACTGTCAAAATAAACATAAGCTGATCTTGTTACGAAGAACAATGACAACCAGGAATCAAATCCGAAGATGGGAACAATAAATAGTATCCTTACAATGCACTTTTGTTCACTCGGCAGAGTATAAAATCTAAGATGCTGATAGATGTGGTGACATGATATGACTATGGCAGCCCAGACGAATGTTGCTGCAACCAGATGGGCGGTCGTTGTTTGTAAGAATAATGGTAACACTTTATCCTGTGAATCAGCTCCACTGGGTGCAACAATATCCTTGATCGTTTTGGTTAATTCATCCGCCATCTTGTATCGCAGTTGCAGGCTATTCTAGAGGTTATATAGACACCCTGCCTGAGCTGGATTTGATCCTAGCCTTTCATGAAGAGATCAGCACCGGAGTTCGGTAATATTGAGTGAGACTCAGGTCGATTATGGCAGATTTGGTAGGTATTCTTCTTATGTGACTCTCGAACTGGTCAACTAAATCGTTCATTTTAAAACTCCGATTCCACTAACCATCCGGAGATCGAGAGATAGCTCGCGTTGAGTCGGTGGCTCCGTGACATGTTTGTTGCGCTTAAACTTTGGCAGTTTGAATATGCTAGATTCAATATACTCGTCAAGATTTTCTCGATTGGATGTTTATTTATCGGGCTGCTCCAATAACGGCGAGCTAACAGCTAACCTGGGCGAGCGCTTATGTTTGTAGTGAATCCTTCCATATTGAGCAACGGAATCCAGCAGCTGGCGCACTCAACTCTTATGCTCCAAGCTTGACGATTACCTCAGCAGCTAGCCCCGAACAGTTTCCTCGGAATACATGCGTAGACAGTGAGCTTGCTGGTGTGTGTGTGTGTGTGTGTGCGTGTGTGTGGAACACTGTAAAACCGTGGTGCTTGTGGGTTGTTGCACTCCCGTCTAAAATAAATAGTTAGCCCTGTAAAGACTGGTGTTCATTTCTGTATATCCACACATTTGAAAGAAGTGTACTGAATCGAGATCAAAACAAATACTAAACTATGCGAATAACGCCCACCGGCCGATCTCTGTTTTCGACATGGACGTCGGTACGACTTACACAACGGCCATCCGACTTCTCTAAGCAAATCATAAGTCCAATGGACGTTGTTCCATATGGAGAAATGGAGGCCGACACTACAGGAGTTCTTCGCCTTAAAATGCAACCGCATGACCAAGACCTGACCGCCTGGAGACCATTCACAGTCGCTGGGTTTTATCGTTTAATGGGGTTGGGTTTTGTGAAGAAGATTCATGAAGTTAAGTGCATCGCAGATTTGGTGCCCTTGTTATTATCTTACGATCGGGAGCAATCAGATCCATTAGTTTTGCAATGAAGACGACTAGGAAGAATTAGAGGAGAAGCTAGAACGAGAGGACATGCTACTGCTGCTGCTGCTTGACCTTCCCCATCCTTTGTGCTTGAACATCTTTTTGGGTTTCATCATCTTTTTCATGTGTTTCAAAGGGTTAGCTGCCGATAGAACTGCAGCACCAGCGGCCGCTCCGAGGCCCAGTCCTGGTTGCGTTTATATTCGTTGATTTAAGCGGATTTGTCATTGGAAGGGCGGGATGAATACGATCGAGTATTAGGATCGAACTAAAAACGAAGATCATCTGACACCTCTAGCTGCCGCATTGATTCTCATCCGATGCCTGAGCAAGTTTTGCACCGAGTCAGAGGAAGTGTCTAGCTAATGGGAACTTTCTATAAGCTTTCTCTTTCAACACACCAGCTAATGTTCCTAAGGCTTTTCCACCAATCGGCAATGATCCGAAGGGTGACGATGAGTGTCCTGGTTGTTGCTGATAGTGCGGTTGCTGCTTTGTTATCAGGAGAAGGAGGAGGAGGAGAAGACGAGACAGAGATGCGAGAGTGAGGTTAGTGTATGATCATTTGTTGCTGTTTGATCTCCGGTGGTGCGATGTGAGGGGGTTCAATTCAATGCCTCTTTCTAGTGGGACAACATCCGCGTTTCGGTATATTTGGGCAGTCAACAGCATAAAGGGGCAAACGTGATTTCAGAGGAGGGAAGAATGTCCATCTCGGGCAAATAGAAACCGATGATAGTAGCTTATGGTAAGCTAAGAGACATTTACAGTCCACTGTTTATGAGAATCTCTACCATTAGTGGTATCCTGTCCGACTGATTGCAACCATACCGCTGTAATTCCCGTACAAAGTACGATCGGTCAAAATTGCATCTTAGCCATGAATGTCAGGATAATTGATGGAATCATAGTGGTTTGGTTCTAGACAAGCTAGGTGATTACAGTGGCTTCTGATAAGCCTATGGCGTGTGACCTTTATAAGAAGAGTACGGTAACAGATGAAAATTTAGCTTAGCTACGAGCAAACAAAGGTCTCGTTCGATCCAATCACAGTGAACATCCGGACAATCTTCTAAACTAAGCTCTAAGATAGAATTCATGCAAAAGATGCCCAACCAAACAAACTGGTTGAGGCTAGCTCTGCAGTTTCGTTGATCAGAAATCACCACTCTTTATACGAATTAACCCCACTTAGGTTAGCATATTGTGAACCAGTGGGAGGAGGTTTTGGGTCGGCGATCATCGATGTTAGTATAGGAGCGGGTTAAATGGGAGGGAGCGATGGATTTCGCTGAAATTCTAAAAATTGCATCTAAAACTAAGGATTGTACTCGTTCGTGACTCCCGAAGCTGCTCTCGCCTAACTACCATTGACTAATTGATACCACTTGGTTTTACTCACCGGATAACCACTCTGATATCCTGCTCCGGTTGGCGCTGGTCCACCGTGCGGATAGGGGCCAGCCTGGTTGGGCATCGGCGCTTGCGGGTAAGGGTTCGGAGTACCTTGCGGGAAACCTGACATATAGGTGCCACCTGTAGGTATTGGTCCTGGTGGCCCAGTTGGTGCTGAATAGGCGCCGGCAGCTGGGTAAGGCCCAGTGGGTTGAGTCGCGCCTGGTAACAGTGGATAAGAGGCCGGCATTGGCATGCCCGTGTTTGCAGTAGGGTAGGGAGGCTGCGGGGCGCTCGGTTGGTAGGTTGGCGGCGAGTAAGCTGTCGAGGTGATTGTTATACGATGGATATCGACATCTCCATCGATGGAGAGATGCGTTATCTGCTGGTAGGGAATTCTATGCTTGAATTCGCAAAAGTGACCTCCGTTGACTGCAATCTTGAATTGTTCTGGCTCGGCCAAAATCATGATCTCAAAAGGAGCATGCGGATTAATGACAGCTCCGTTGCCCCAAGCCTCCTCTAGCTCCCAAGCGCCATTGCGAAGGGAATTACGAACGACCCTTGGTGGCGTAAAACACGGACTTAGATGTAGGGCCAGATCGTCGCGGGGGTTCAGCGAGGGGCCGGTTTGAAGGTTAATTGCAAATCTAGTCGCGTTGGGCTTCGCTTGTCCAGACACTTTAACTAAGGTCCCAGGGAAGATGCGAAGGGTTCCAATGTAGGGATTTGGCGGGTTGATGATTGGATATTCCATTTTGTTCAGATGTAGGAGCAATAAAGTTGGTAAAAGCAAAAGTGAGTGTCCCTTCTGAACTTGTTCGCTAGTTTTCGAAACCTCTTTGAACGTCCTATCGAGCAATATGGTGAGTCACTGGGCCTGCCCATTCGATCACCGGTATGCCTTGCGGGAGCAATCATAACGCAATCACAGAACAACATTTATTTCACCAGCTTCTCTCGTTTGGTGCGCTTCAAGTGGAGCAGTTAGAGATAACCTCGTTAGAGGGCACTGCTGTTCCGACATGGATTGAAATCCATATTAGGAACAACAAGAATGCAGAAACTAGATTGATTAGCCAATCAGCAGAGGCATCGCTGTAGATCCATGTCTATTTGTTTTCCCGAATCTCGTGAGGCCTGACTTCACCAGCAGTGGGTTGCTTGACAGCGATAAAATTGCCCGCGACCCACGCTAAGCTTAATCGGCCACCTCATCTCCATGGACAGGCATCCCGTGAATGCGAGAAGGGATGCCAACTGAGTTGCAGTTAATTTTGGTTTCGGTGTTCGGAAATGTACACGCGATCGCTGCATAGATACATCTGCCGTGTAGAGGAGCCAAGTTCGAATTATGAAACCTAAGCAGTCGAGGGTAACAATCCGCTTGGAGTTCATGGGACAAAGGAGCGACCTCGGGCAGAGCTTGGTGTCCATTATCGTCGAGCTAACTGAGTGGGGGGGGGAGTGACTTGTCCCGGAATGAGTCTCGAGGGTTCCAGCAAACGGCGAGTGCAGGTTAAGGGGGAGGTGTGGCAATTTCAGTGTGGCCAGATGGAGGAGCAGATCTGCCATTAGCCGTTCGATGTAGGGTGCATACGTTGTTTTCTGTCGTCAACCCCATCGAGCTGTGTGGTGGTGTAGGCTCGCCGGCTCTACATGGCAACCCTTCAGCTATCGATTCGGCCTATAGCTCTCACCTTGACGCCCATGCACTCGCACCCATTCTATTCTTCGACTAGCGAGCGCAAACGCCGCCGAATGCCCAAAGGCGACCACGCTTACCTGGCCGCCATTTTGCTTGAAATCCAAGAGGCGGCGAACAGATTGGTGAGTCTCTTTCGGGTCCAACGAGGGGTACGTAAGTAGTTTCTCATATCTAATGTAAGTGATCTTGCGTGCACTATCGCTCAGAAATAGTAGCAACGGGCGGAAAGATAGTGGGCGGAAGTTGTCACGAGCAGCGCTCTCATATGGCCACTGGAAGCGGAGACGATCGAGTTGGTTTTTAGATAGGACAGCTAGTTCTGGAGCCTTCGACGAGGGGCCAAAGGGACAGGCCTAGCGAGCTGGTGGAATGGGACTGGCAGGCCTCTGACTCAGCGCCACGCTTGGTGTTGGTGATGCGGCAAAAAGCTATGATGAAGTAAGCAGCAAAACAAATTGAATGCTTCCAAGCGGAAATGAAAGATTCGGCTTCTTACGGGCTGCTTATCAGCAGTATGTCTACCAGAGGGCCAATATAAATGATGAGAACTAGATGAGTTGTCCTCTTGGCAAGACTCGCGTTGCTTTGCTGCGATTGGCTCGCGATGGTTGTTTTTGGGAGACGGCCGCTGCCGCTTTTGCTCTATACCTGCGAGAGGAGCTTGAGAGCAGAGGCCGGCTTTGCGGCCGCTTGACCAAAGGCTGTCGAGCAGGCGGACTTAAGTTAGAGGCGCACCTTTTTCACCAATCCTAGAACGAGGCCAGGTGAATGGGCGACTCGAGTTGAGCGCCCTCCACTGAAAGGCGAGGAAAGAGAGCTTTCAATCAGCGTTAGTCGGGCCGATTAAGTCTGCGAGCGTCTACCTGGCCCGGCGGCAGAGGGGCAGCTTCAACTGGAGCGGCCGTCCAAGTCGACAGGCGAGAAGACCCACCGATGCGAATATGTCGAAGCGCTCCTTTGCGCTCCATTCGGCGGGCAGGGAGCCAGAACAGGTATTGGGCGGCCGCTAATTTACATTTCAATGGGATCGCGGATGCAGAGAGGGAGAGAGAGAGGGAGCTGGACCATTGCGTTTGGCTCGCTCTCGCTATTCAATTAAGATGAGAGCGAGAGATGCTCGACCTTACGGGCTGCTGCTTCCGTCAAATGGAGCCCTCAGGTTGCTCCAATTTTGCGCCTGTCGTCTGTTTACTTGAACAAGAATGCAAATTGGACTAATGAGCGGATTCCAGGGCGGCCGAACCAGCGGGAGGCGTTGTGGTGGAGATGTGAGTGCGAACGCGGATGTGGATGTGGATGTGGATGTGGATGTGGATGTGGATGTGGATGGGGATGTGGATGAGCGTGAGGATGTGGATGTGGATGGGGATGCAAATGGGAATGAGGCCGCGAACGGGAACGAGAGCGAGCGCTGGCACTGAGAGTACGAGGCATCCATGATCGATTGGGCAATCTTGCAGATTTGAATAGCACTCTCTGGAATGAATAAACTCGCTCGTCCGTGTTGCAACCCACCTGACGTGAGAGGCTCATCTCGCTGCCGCCCCCAACCAGAATACACGGCTCGCGGGCAAACAATCGCGCGGAAGTGAGATGTTATGCAACATTAAAACAACTGGCCCACTAGAATGACGGCCGATGGTTCTCTTTCAGCAGTTTTGTCTGGCCTCTTCCCATGGCCATTGTTTGCTGGCTTTGGGGGGAGGGAGGCACATGCAATGGTGAGAGTTGAGGGGCTAGCCAGCGTTTGTTGTTATGGCGACCGCATTGTTTTGCTCGCCCTGGCCAAGCCATGGCAACCCAATGAGTCGAGCGCGTATTTTTACGCTGCCACCAAACTGGAGGCATCACCTTGCGTCGGTCGGTTTTGGTGATGGACCAAAATGGAGGAGCGGCACGGATGGCCGAGGAGGAGGACACGATATGATTAATATCTCTCTCATCCGGTCAATGCAAATGCGGCCCCTCGTTTACTCCACGCGCACTTTCGCTCCGTTGGCCTTGCATTCGAAGCAGAGCGGCCGGAAGTAAGTGGCCGAAACTCGCCCAGGTGATGCTAATCCGCCACGCTAAGACGCCTCCCTGCCTGCCTGATTTCTGGCGCTGGATTTGCCCGCTGCACTCCCCCCGCTGGCTCGCGTCAAGGTTGAGCGCGCCACTCGAGGCGACGCCTAAGGGGCGCCGCCAATCAGGGCATCCTGACTGGCCTCCGATTTGACCTGGCCCCACTTCGGGAGGCTCGTTATTGTTGGAGTCGTGGAAGCTCTAGCTCCAAATGTCATACGCGAGTTTGGTTCATTCGGGACCACACAAAGCAACGAGAGAGCCGCTGCTTTTTCTTGGGCCAACGGGGTTAGAATCTTGAATATTAATATTGGAGGCGCGAGACAGGAAGGAGCAGGAGGTTTGGTTGGCACCGTTTTAGCCAGAGGCTAAGGTGGAAGAATTTTGCCATCTCCGCTCTTGATGGTGAAATTGAAAACTTCATTCGTATTGTTCAAATAAATTTGCCAAATTTGTATAACAATGGCGCAAGCGAGCGAGTTTGCTTCTGGACTCGCTCGCTATATTTGCGCTCAATTCTCGAACGCAACCAACTGAGAGAGTTTGCTCGCTCGGCTGAAATGCGAGCGGCCGCTTTAGCCGCCAGCACCTAGCGACTTTCGCGCGCTGCCGGCCATTGCAATTGAGCCGGCCAACTCTTCGACCTTGGAGGCTCGGGGATCTTTTATGCGCCAACCTTCCGCTGGAGCGAGCGGGCGGGCGGGCGGACGGAAGAGTCCGCCTGCGACGCTTTTAGGCGAACCATCCCCTTGGGCCGGCAGGGGGTCGCCGAGGGTGGAAAGCGGATTCCTGTTTATACAGCAACATCATCAAGGCCAGTCTAGCGTAATCATTTTGTCAGCGCCGGTTAGTTGCAGTTAAATTTAAACACCACTCAGTTTGGATGAGCGCGCTCATTGTTCAATCTCTGATTTGAGCCCCGACGGATGGCAAACTAAAGCAGCACAAGCTGACCCTCACGAAAGCAGATAGCTTTTGTGATTTGAACAAGCTTTCGTTGGCAAAGTAGAGCTGATTCAAGGCTCGAGTTCAGCCATTGAAACTCGGCAGAGCGTCCAATTTGTCCTTGGCCGAGCGTGACATCCGCTCGACTGCTAAATCCAAGCGGCGCTTTGAACGGGAAAGACTTGGCTCGAATCACGTAGTCGACTCAACTATTCCAATTTGACTTGGCCAGCTCTGAATTCCGCTCGCTTTAGTCGCAAGCAAGCGCAAGCAAACCTTTGCCAGGTGCCTTGCTTGGCAACGCTTTCAATTAGAATCCCGAAACTCTCCCGAACTCTAAGCGAGCAAAATTGGCTTCCCCTGATTCTGTCTACTGGAAACAAATGCTACCAACTGACAATGGATTCTAGTGGCACATTTTGACATGTTAACCAAAAGTAGACTGGCTGCCCCTCTCGCTCTTGTTTGCAAGTTGCGCCAACAAGGAGCAGCCAAATCCGACCCGCCGCCGCCGCTTCCCCCCCCCCGCTGATTAGGAATAAATTCACTTGCAGCGCGAGATTCAATTGTATTGGCGGAAGAGGTTGCATTAATTTGGCCGCCCAATGGGCGCAAAAGTAGCTAATTTAGCCTAGCGCGCTCGCAGTTGCACGCCTAAACCCAAATTTCAAGTCAGAGACTTCAATTGGCGCAATCTCGGCCAGCCAACAAGCAACATAAATGGTGCGACATTTGCGGGCGGACAAACTCGAATGGCCCGAGCGCGCGATAAGGATCTCGCTTTGAAGCGGCGCCCGCTAAGCGATGGTTAGAAATCGATGACAGCCCATTGGCGAGGAGTCGTCTATAAGCTGCGCGGGCAAAGTTGGCCGAGCGCCCATATCGATCAAGTGGCAAAATTTATCGTCTTCCAAGGGCGAGTGAAACTAGAGGGGCCGAGTAAGAGGAGATGAAACCTATTTGGGGGCTCAGGCTATTTATTTACACTGGACAAGGCAGCCCCGGCCGAGCCAATGCGCTGGCCAACCATCGGTGGGCCTGAACTTTGGCGCCCACAGGACTGCGTGTTTGTTCAGCTCGAGCGGAAGTTTGAGCGCCAGTCTGAGTCGCAGGCGGCCTCCAGCTGCCCGCCACTTAGCCACTCTCTCGGCCCAACCAACCCTGAGCGCATACAAGCAAGGCCAGCTTTGAAGACAATTTGGGCTGGCCCACGGCGGCCACTTTCCAATGGCTAATCCAGCGAGAGCGGCCAAGGGCAGCGACTTGCGCCACTCAACTGGAGCTGGCCAACTCTGCAGCTTGCCGCGGCCGCCTTTGGCTTCGAGCCGAGAATGCGTTCTAATTAGATAAATCACAAGTTATCCAGGCGCAGGTGTGGCCGCTCGCAGGCTGCTGGCCTCGTTTGGGAGGCCCGAGAGGCGGGCGGGCGGCTGACGGGAGGCAGGCGGCGAGCGATGAGTGCCCGCCGCTTCGGCCCCAAAACGGTGACCTTCAAATCAATCGGCCCGCCGGCAGCACTTTGGGTTGGGCCACGCTTGGCTCGCGCGCCCATGAGACGCCCTCGGTTAAGGCCGCCCAAGCTCGCCGAGGGGATTATGAGCGGCCGCGCAAGCCCGTCCAAGGTGAGTCGGCGGCCATGAGAGGCTTGCTTTTAATTAATTCCCATCCACTCGCGCGGCAAGCGCTCTCTCCTGCCCGCGGAGCCGGCCAATTGGGGCGCTCCGGCTGCAACTTGCGCCAGCCAGTCTGGCGCAAGCCTCGCTTGGCGCCCTCAGCGGCTCTGGGAGCAGCAAACTTGAAGGCGCTATATGGCTTTGCGACTCAACCAACCGGATTGATCCGTTTCGAGCGAGCTGGTGGATGAGTTTGGTTTTGGGCCGCGAAAAGCAACCCATCTGTTCGTCAAAGCTGGCGCAAGTTTACTTCCAGGGCCTTCGCCTGGATTGCACTGGAGGCCAATAATGGGCTCCAGTGTTTGTAAACAGGGAGGCATGGAGGCTATTCATTCCTGCACTTTCAGCCTCAGCGCACTGAGCCCAGCCTCTAGCTATCCAGCCAATCGTTGACGTTTCCCTGGCCGATCTGTCGAGGGCTGAGTGGCGGCGCCGCATTGTCTTTGCGGGCGCTCGATCTGGTCGCAAACAGATAAGCGCGCTTTTGCCTCCTCCCCCCCCCTCAACCAGTGGCCCCAACTAGTCGGCCATGAATATGAATGAAAGCCGCCTGGCCCATTATAAGCGAAGCTTGAGAGCTAGAGAGCCAATCTGACGCCACAAAAGCGCCACTTTGCCCCAAAGCTGGCCAACAAGTTCGTGGGGCCGGTCGGCTGCGATGTACGTGTGACAGAGTGAATCAATATTGGCTCTGCTGTCGGTGTTATCGATGTTGATGAAGCTCGTGGCTGCCAGACGGGCGGAGGGGCTGAAGTGGCCCGTCTATATGGGCGCGCTCGTTGGCCTGGCCGCCAGTGGGTGAAGCCGAGCAAAATGTTGAAGGTCGATGGGCGGTCATTTGGTTTGCTCGCTCGTCCTTCGGTTGGCTCGGCCGAAATGAGTCACTGCGCTCGACGCCGGCCAATCGCGGACAAGCAAAGCTCTTGTTTGGCTACTTGGCCGCACGAAAGACCTCAGACTTGTCGGTTTGCCCCGACCAACCTCGACGCCCCCTCCAAGGCTGACCTTTGGGGTCCGAAATTGGACCCGAAAGTGCAAGTCAGGCTGCTGCTGCTGCTCCAAGTAATAAATGTGCTGTCGTTTATGTGGCAACATTCGCTTGGCGACTTTCACTTGTCACGCGTCTCGCTACAGCTTACTAATTAAAGTAACAGCTCCACCTTAGAGAGCAAACCTCGCTCGCCACTCAGCGCTTTCACGTGGAGGGTGTTTGGTTTGGAGGTGATTGTTTGGCCAACAATAACGAGTGCATCTCTTTCTCTCTCGCGCGCGCGCCCTGTCCAGCGAGATGAGATTTAGTCGAGCAGCAAGGCCAAATTGATTGACCGAGCGAGCTGATTTATCGTCCAGCATTAGTGGGCTTTGATTGTGGCTTTGCAAAGCTCGTTGCAGTTCTACGTGTCTCTCTGTCTTCGCCTCCCCAAAATTTTGCTCAAAAGTTTTGCCCATTCGAGCGCCACTCGTGCGCGCCCATCTCGGCTGGTTTTGGCCGCCGAGAGGGCTCAAGGTCGAGCCGACCCGCTGCAGCTGGCCGGCAAGTGAGGGGAGAGCCAACGAAGGAATTGTTACTTGGATCTTGGGCGCTCGATTGGGCACCGAAGCGGTTTGCGGCCGCCCGGAGGTTGGGACGCCATTTTGAGCTCGGCCTATTCAATTGCTTTGTCCAATTCAAGTCCTTTTGAAGCCAGAGAAGACTTGAATGCCTCTCACGAGCCTGAACGCCATTGTCGTTTTCGCTAAGTCTTCCAACTAGGAAAGATTTGGGCGAGTTCAAGTGGCCAAGTTGGGGCCTTTTTAACAGTAAGCGCATTAAATGGCCGCCCAATGAGCAGGCTAGCGGCTTTGAGCGCAACCTATCGTCAGTCATCAGCTTGCACTGCTAACCTCCAGCTCGGGCGCAATAATTCACCTGAAGCGGTTGCTTTAAATGAACACGATTAACCAATTACAAAAGTCACAATAGCCCAGCTGGTTCAACGGTCCCAAAGACAAAGCAACTTTTTTGGGCCAACAAAACTGGGCCGACTTGTCTGGCGAGCTGCACCTTCAGTCGGGCGGATTTCGGGCGCGAGATTTGTGAGCCAGCCAGTGTCCGTGTAGAGAGTGAGGCAGAATCTTTTACCCTCGCAACTTCCTCGTCTCGTGGAGTGAAACTCGCCGACCGCTTGCACTCCCCCCCCCCAAAAAAAAAGACTCGCTAAGCTCCAAGCGGCGCCTCCAGCCAGAAGCGACTGGAAACACGAGCGAAGGAAGGGCCCAGACAAACCTGTACACCTGTCAGGCGGAGCAGGCGCCGTATCTGGCGGAGACGCGCCGACGATGAGGGCAAAATTGGAGCAAGTTTCGCAGTTGAAAGGCTGCCATTGTTTTTCCCTAACCGAAAGCAACAAATCTCGACGGCGCTCACCTCTCGAGCTCGTCCGCTCGATTTCTGGGCAAGCTGGAGATTGTTCGCATGACTTGGCAGTTGAGCTCTCCCAAGACAGCGAGCGGGCCCGGATTTGACTCACGTCAGCGAGTGCCCAGTTCCCAGGTTCGAAAGGGGGCACATTTTGAGGCCTCCGGGAAATGTTTGGAGTTGCTGCCAGCTTGGCCGCCTTTCGAGGGGGCCAAGCATTGCGTGGACGAGATTAAATCTGTTGAGCTTAGTTGCAAAGCTTCTCTCTACTCCTCCCCCTCTGCGGTTCTAAATGGTTTCTCTGGGCTCAGGTGCAAGTGAAATTAGGAGCGGGCTTGCTTATATCAGGCAGCGTTCACATTGCGAGCGCATGTTTGATGAGCGCCGAGCAAAACTGGCCCGCTGCTTGCCTCACACCTGGACAGGCGCCTGGCTAGAGCTTTACCTCTGCCATCGCTCCTGGCGCTCAGCTGGGCCGACTTTCGAGCTGCTTGTGCGGCGCCCACAGCGGCCAGTTCGGTTTGCAAGCAGCTAGCTGCTCAGTCTAGCTGGCTCACGAGAAGGTAGAGAGCAGCCAGGAACTCTGTCTTGCTTGGCCCCCCGGCTAAAAGCTTATGGGCCAAACCCTTTCGCCTGGCCAGCTGGCGGTCGTTTGTTGCGAGGCTTGTTGGCAGTTTTGCAACTTCATTTGCAGCTAGATAGCCGGGCGCCCATTTGGTCGTTGTAAATTAACGGGAGCTTGTTTTTTAGAGTTGCTTAGAGTGGCGAGCTTGTAGCTGCGTGAGCAAGCAAAGACTTGGCCATGGTTAACTCGCCCACTCTGCACCAGCTCATGACTTTTGCCAGCTCGAAGCCCAAAGCGCGATAGTTAGCAGCTTGTAATCATTCTTCCATCGGCTGGCAGCCGCTGACAGGCAGGCCTACCTGCCCACACGCCCGCCCGGCCGACTGACCTGCGCCGGCTGAGGGCCAACCAAAAGGGACCCCCTAATGGCCTCACGCCGGAGCGCTAAGCTAGCGCCTACCTGCGCTGGCGCTCGCGGCCCCAAGAGCGGAACTCAGATTGGAACGCCAGAGGCGAGTAATGGTGACTAGCACGCATGAGCGCGACATTTGGGCAACTAATTCTGAGCACTCGCAATAGGCTCTTGGCGGCTGGCTAGCTTTGCGCACCAATTTGGGCCGAAAGTTTGCTCAGTTGGCAAACAAAGCAAATCTTGTCTCCGTTCAGTCGCACACATATGATTCAAGGTTGTTGGATCAATGCGAATATTGTAAACTCCTCCGCTTTTGGTTGGAGCGTGTGAAAATTTTGTTCAAAAGACGAGAAGGAATCATGCCCATGTCAAGTTTTGAGCTTGCCGAGACCCTATGCTCGTGAGGCCGCGAGCAATAGTGATTTTTCTCAACACAACGCTTGCGCCGGATAGGAGAATCGTCGTTGGAGCAAGCTTTAGTGTAGAACCTATTCCGTTTTGCGTCCTATCTTGAATGCAAAGTAGTTTTTGCTTTGTTCCAATGACAACCGCTTGCGAGAGGTGTTTGATTTGGAAGTGGGAGTGTCAGGGATTGAGCGATGGAGGAGGGGGAGTGGCCAAGCTTGAAGTCGAAGAGTACTCGATGATTTGTGCGTGTGTGCTCGCGCGAGCTGGATGAAATTTGTGACGCACGTTGAGCGCGTTGAAACTCAAGCTAAATTTACCAAAACAAAACGTGCATCCGAGACTGGGAGGCCGAAAACCGGCTCAACCAAACGCAACACAATTATCGCGGTTATTGGTTCGAGAAACTTAGTTATGATTGCTACTTTCAAACCTAAATCAACATCTCGCCAAGGACACAAATACGTCTGACAAACTATTGGTTGGTCTTCCAGGTTCGTTCATAACTTGAGAAGCGACCATTCGTTAACTTGATTGACGGCAAAGAGCTCCCATAGTATAGCTTGCAACTAAGACTGGAGCTTACAAGTCATGCACTGATGGATCGTTATTACAATCGTTATACCAAGCCAAAAATCACGAGCTAGAGTGACGTGAAACTTCGGTTTTCGCACTGATGTTGTGTTGTAGAACTCCTGAGCAGTTGACCGGTTTTAGCTCCAAATCGAGCAAGAATTAATGGCTCGCAAAATCACACCTCACTCTAAGCAAAAGTAAGAGCCGATTTGCATCATAGCAGAGCGACCAGAAACACCACCCATTGTTATATTTGTAGCATATATCGTTCTTTCACCGTGGAGGAGCGCGTTTTTGACGCCTGCAACAACTTATTAACATTTGTTGAAAATCTGTGACCTGATTTGAAGAGTCCACCTGTGACACTTGCTTAAACCCCAAATACAATGAGCGCAAACACTAGGAATTCTCACGACCATAGTGAGGACTCCGATGATACCCATACGCCGCAAATACCCTACAGACGCGATAGGACACCATCGATCGTGGTCCAATCTCTGGGACTGTCGTTCCAAAAGGACTCAAATATTACCGAATCTATTGAGTTACCTGGTGATGAAGAAGAATCTAGCCAAAATTCAAATTCCAGTGAGGCAACTGATCCTAAGAGTTCGGGCAGTGGCACCGAGGAGCCACCACAGAATACGGGAGTTTATGATAGCTCCGGCGGGTCAGCAAGAGGATCCCTATCATCGTTGCAGAACTCATCTTCGAGTGTTGCGAGTCCATTGAGAGCTCAAAAGGCGCAAGTAGAAAATGATCAGACGCACAAGTCTGTACTGGTAGGGAATAATCGGCGTCTTAGTCTAAATATTGGAAGTGCAGTTCCACGGAGACAATCGCTAACTGTAGACGGATTATCATCGTTTGTCAATCCTTCCAAGGATGCAAGTTATTCCACTGGCAGCGCGACTGGATCCTTGCGGAATAAAGTTGCTCTTAAACCAGGGCATTCACTTATGGGTTGGATCAGGCTTGCTTCAACAGCAAACAACTTATCTGGTACTAACGGCAAGATTATCGAGGTTACACCAGATGAACTAGCTAAACATGACAAGGAGGAAGATTGTTGGGTGGCACTCAAAGGCAATGTTTATAATGTGACCACCTATCTCCATTATCACCCCGGTGGCGTAGAGGAGCTGATGAGGGGAGCTGGGCGTGATGCAACGGAATTGTTTAATGAGGTCCATCGATGGGTAAATTACGAGTCGATCTTAGCCAAATGCCTCGTCGGACCTTACAAGCTTGATTCGCCATCAACGCCGCTTGGTCGTGCTAGTTTTGCCACTATGACTGTCTCGTCTAAGACTCAGACAACTAAAAGTCCAGGCATCTCGACCAAACGTGATCCAACAATAGCGCAAAAACCGCCAAGAAGACAATCGATTGCGCTAACAGTTCCATCACCGAATAAGTACCAATCTTTATTGTTGAATAACAATTCTAGTTCAAACTTAAACCAAGTTCAGCAACCACCAACTTATGTGATCATGCAAGACAAGTCGTGTATAAAATTGAAAATTCAAGACTTGACCACAATCCCATTGATTAGGACAAGAAATTTGATTTGTGATTTAAATGAGCAGATGGAATTACATCTGTCGGTTATATTATCATCTGATTGGCTTTATCGAGTCCATTTACGTTTAGATCAGCAAATTGATGAGAACATTGGGGCGGAGCTGTCTAGCGAGCATGGATCCATTACAATACAGCTGAATAAGAAAGAGTCCGCCATTTGGAACAAGATTGGCACATCTATGGACTTAAACGACTCCTTATGTGAAACGACACTAGCTGACAAGTTCTTCAGGCCTTGTCAATTGATGAACAAGACCCAAGTAACTCATGATACCTATTTATTTGAATTCAAACTGAATAACACCTTGATGTACGTCCCGATTGGTTGGCACGTACTCATAAGAGAGCAGGTTTCATCGACTGCAGGATCCGATAAACAAGAACATTCTGAGAACAATTACGACGATTATCGAGCTCATAAGAATTACACACCTGTACTACCTAGTGTGTTAGATAACAATGGCTTGACGGATGAATCTGGATTCATGAAGAGGTTATACTTTATTATAAAGATTTATCACAACGGGGTGCTCACTAGCAAACTGGAGCAGCTCAATATTGGTGATAGTGTTGACATAAGTGATTACCAGTCTGTTGATTTCGATGTCGAAAGTTTGGCCAAGATTCCGAAACATTGGGTTCTCTTTGCTGCTGGTACCGGTATCACTCCCTTTTGTCGCACCATTTCCTACCTATTAAGTCAAAGCGACGATCATGTAAAGTCGGTCTGTTTGGTATTTTTCAACAAGACTCAGAAAGATATAATATGGCGAGACCAATTTGAAAAGTACTCAGCTAAGCATGAGCATAGATTCAGAGTGACTCATGTGCTCTCTGATGAGCCTCTCGATGAACCGGAGCCAGGCTACAGGTTGTGGACTGGAGAAAGGGGTAGAGTAAACAAGAATCTTGTAGCTTCGTTGGTCGACTCTTATTCTGCGGACGAGCTTCAATTTCTGGCTTGCGGGCCTAGAGCATTCACTCAATTGGTCAAGAGCATAGCAACTGAGTTGAATTTACATGAGAAGCTGTATATTTTCCACGGTTAGCCATACTTATTGTTCACACTCATATCGGCTTGCAGTTATGAACGGCTGTTAGGGGTGTTTGCGTTCATGATTGTATCTGATGCAACAATAAATCACGTAACTTGGAGAGTTTTGTTCTCATTTGAGTATCAACGATGTCAGCTGATTACCGGTTGTTGATTGCAATCTCAAGGGTGGCTATTTCTTCAAGGAACTGACCGCAGCCTCGCATGCTGCAAGTGTTCGACTGCACCTGACACTGGAATTGCTCAGGATCGTATGAATTAAGGTCAAGCGGTTCTTGAGGGACGATATTTTGGCAGTGTTTGCACTAATTTCGTCAGTTAGCCTTTCATCAACTTTGATACTGTCTAATGTTGAAATAAGTCTATCTAGCTGAGAGTCAAGTTCGCTTTGAGAATTGCTCACTGTTAGGACCTGCTTGTCTATATCCAGAATGATCTTTTCGAACATATCCTTCATCTTGTCGCGCAATATTTGTTTGTCCTGTTCTGTGAACGGTTTCGGCTTGGTCTCCTTGCATTGATGATCATCGAGAGAATCCATACCCGATGGATGGATAATTTGCTTGCTGATTTGCGGCACGGAACAAGTCAGTCTCGAGAAATCAAGATGACGCATGCATTCACTGGTAAGATTCTTCCTTCAGGTCTGATGTTTAGGGGTCACTTTCGAGAGGTGTGAATCTGGAGAGGAGAAACTGATCCCCCTTGACTTCGAGCAATATGATGCAAACAGAACTGCTCGGTGCTGGAAAAGCGCAAGGTTAATTTGTTTTTTGCTTATTCTAGTCGTGAGTACTTGTACTATTCTTGAAAAGCATGGTATGTCGGAGAGCCGAGAAGCAAAGAACTGATATGTAGGTCCAATAATCTAGCCGGTTCGATTCTCGCTCCTGGCCGTCCTCTTCCGCGCTTACCAATCGTTCGGAACCATCGCAGATCACTGTATTTATTTCTGTAGTGTTCTGTAGATGCAATAGATGAATAATTGCTACTAACACATGTTTATTTTTTGCGGATCCATCCATGTCTACTATGAATCGAGGGTGGAGATCATTTAGCCAGACCATCCGCAAAAATCAGTTTAATACATTGTGAGAGATGAAAAGAAGGACGAGGATAGATTTAGGCCAGAGGACCTCAGTCGCGGAGGATCGAGTTTTAGATAGAAAGCGACAAAGATGGGCCGAGCGTAACAAAGACAAATTGGACGAAAATCCGTTTCTCACCGCCATCAACCCACATCAAGAACATTACGGTGATCCAGCCGAAACTGGTGACGAGTTGCAAAGTAGATTGGATAATCTTGAGTTCGGAAACTTCCCCGCGTACTTCAAGTATCGGAACAAAGCGTCAACCGGCAACAGAAACAACACCGACCACCTTGAGCCACCGACTGGCAAGTCAAAGCTAGTTGACTCATCTCCAATATCCAGCCCTAATCCTCTTGATAGTGGTCTTCGGGACGAGCGTCTCGAATGTATGAAGAAAGAATGGTTCCATGGCAAAAATGTACTCGATATCGGCTGTAATCGAGGCCACATAACTTATGCGATCGCGCGCTTATTTTCGCCCAAGTCTATTGTCGGAATAGATATAGATAAGAAAATTGTTAGCATGGCCAACAAAGACTTACATTTGCATCTTGAGTCTGGAATCATAGAAGAGTCGGCTAAATTTAGACTGGAGCGAGCAGCTAAACTTAGACTCGAAGGCGTATCTATTTATTCAGAGGATCGACAACATTTTCCGCTTTCCGAATACATCTCAGAGGGTCCAATTTCGGTTCACAACACTCAGTCTCAGGCTGCAACCGCTGATCCTGACAGCGGCTTGAGAATCTTTCCAAACAATATAGTCTTTGTTGAACATAACTACGTGCCCGCTAATGATCAGCTCGTTGCGAAGCAAAGGGATTATTTTGACACTGTTGTCTGTTTAAGCGTAACAAAATGGATCCATTTGAACTATCGCGATGAGGGACTTAAGCGCTTCTTTAAGCGTATTTATAAACACCTTAGGCCAGGCGGACTCCTAGTATTGGAGGCACAACCCTTTGATAACTATGGTCGACGGAAGAAGCTAAGTGACAGATTACGGGCCAATTACTACAGTATCCAATTCAAGCCAGACGAGTTTGATGCCTATTTGCTTAGCGAACAGATAGGTTTCCGGCAAATCATTCACGAGTCGATCACTGAGCACGAATGTGATGGCTTCAAGCGGCCGTTGAAGGTGTTCTTGAAATGAGAATTTAGAGTGGTATCCTCGTCGGTCCATTCGTTAAAGTAAAAGTTCCGGCCATGTTAGCGGCCTAGATTTGCGTCCTCAAGTCTGAATTCTCAGCCTTATAGACCAACATAGCCTGGGGCCAACTTTATGCCAATGAAACTTGGTCTTCGTATACGTAATGAGCGATTCTTAATGATTGAGACATTGCTCTCCGCTACATGTCGCCTAGGGGCATTTCGAGATGTCTCCGGTGGAACGATTTTTCTCTCACTTTGAAAAGAAGAGAGAAGGGGAGAGGAGAGAGATTGGACTAAATTAGATGGGTTGTTAGCCGATACTATTGGCATGGCCACAATTTGTTGTAGCGGCCCTTCTGAAAATGAACCTCCGTTCGCCGGCAAGCCAGCCAAATAACGAGTCAATGGGGCCTCGCTTTGCCAAGAGGATACCACTCGTGCTAGGAGCTAGGCAAAGAGAGATAACTAATTTAGCATAAAGAGAACTTCGAACTGAGAAGACCCATTGCTGCATTCTGTTTGCCACCTGAACGAAGTTGGATGGCAAGCAGAATGCAGGAATGAGTTGCTAGAGTTCCATTCAACGGTTATTGGCAAGCGAATGAGCGACCAAGTGAATCAGCCGGACACCTGGCCGATGGGACAGCAAATGGCGAATTTGATTCAAACTATTTGTAAATGGGCGTTGGGCCAAAGTGTTCGTTCCCCGTGAACAGTGGCGGATGGTAGGAAAGTTGATGAAAATCTATCAGATGAGAGGCAAATTTGCGCCAATAGTCGCGAGTTGGTGGCCAAGCTAACGCTCAAATGGCAGCAGTTTCCACTTGATCAAACTCGAGCGGAAGCCTGCGATGATTGAGCGCAGCTTGCTTTGGGAGCCACAGGGCTGACAGGTGATGGCGGGCTTGAGCGAGCAGTCGCTGGCTAAGCAACTTGTCATACAGTTGATGCCTCCCGTTTTGGCCCGCTTAGGCACAGGAAAGACGTTTACATTGGCATCGAGGGGCAGATTGGGAGGACCATGCGGTGCACTAGTGGGCCGTTAGTTTACTTTGGGCTGAGTTCCGTTTTGTTGGCGCCTTCCTTTTGGCTCCGACTGCAGCCAAATTGATGACGTCATCAATGGGCAAGTCATCATTAGATTAGCCTGGGCGTTCTCGTGCGGCTTGACTGCTTTAGACAACAATGGCTCTCTCTCTCTCTCCCGAGCATCCACCACAGACGCCGGCAATTAGCCTGCCCGCCGATTGGCCAGCTAGACAGGCAGTCGGTGGGGCCGTCAGTATGAGAGATACTAGTGCAACAAGGACTGAAATGGCCAACTTATCTGGCAGAGGCAGATTTCAATTTAGGCCGCGCTCTGTCTGCCATTGGTGGCAAAATCAATCGACTGGATGCTCCCAAAATTGCGCTCCCTCCTCTCGTAGATAAGAGCACTACAATAGTTTGTGGCCAAGCCGAAGCTAGATACATTCAGAGGCTATACAACTGGCATAGTGGCGCCCTTGGCCATACTTGTGTACATCTATTTTACGGGACCATTGATTTTTGAACCACCGCCGGCTGTTGACCATTTTGGTGGCTTTCTGTTTGCCAGCATGGGAATTGAAACGATCTTCAAAGCTTCAATCAGAGTTTCATGCGAGCGGCCAGTCTCTTCCTATCGTCCAATGCCTCTCAAATGAGCCTACGAGCAGCTATATGTTGGCCGATTTCTCAGACCATCGAAAACTGGCCAAAATTAGACCCTTGGGCGAGCTTCTGGCCTAGCTCCTCAAAGGCATCAAGTGTCGCCATTGGATTACGGCCCAGATGAGATTAACAAAGGGCCGGCGGAGGCTGCAAGTGGCACCGCTTGACCAGACCCCCGAGAGTGGTGTTTTTGTCGCGGCTATTTCAGGTGAGAGCACTCGTTTAGAGGCGTGAATTTTGGGACAAAACCTTTTTGGGTTTCGTTGGCGAGTAGGCCTTAGGCCGAGTGGAGCGCATTGGCCGCCGCCGCTCCTGCTGCTGCTGCCGCCGCACAAAGGGCAAAGACGCAGAGGACCTGTAGTAGCGGCAATGGCCCGCTAATGGGTCAGTATCTCGCTTGCAAAACGAATCGCGCCCATCGCAAGACGCCACCAGCCGCTAAAAGGCCACCACCCTCACCTGGCTGGCGCCCCCACTTCCGGTCGGCGTTGCAACTCGAAGGGGGCGAGATTCCGGTAATGGACTAAAAGGGGCGTCAGGGTTGCCGGTTGTGGTCGCGCGATCGTTGGTCGGATGGGAATCCAGTCGGCCCATTATTGGGTTGTGTTGACAAATCGTCCAATGATGTCCTCTTTCCAGGAGAGCTCAAGCAGAAATACTGAGCAATCATCCAGGAAGCGAATTCAATTCGATCGCTCTCTCACTCTCTCTCCTCCCTCCTGCTTCCTTGCTGCCGGCAAACTCTGCGCCATTTTGTCCCTTTAGCTGCCCTTTAAGCCATTGAGCCGACCATCAATTGGTGGACCCATCGATGGACCATTCAAGCGTACTGACGGCAAGCTAACCTATCTCGCTAACTCAATTTGTTTTGCTCCCGTTGTCCACTGGGGAGGACGTGATTTAGATGATAAACAAACTTTCTGGCCACGAAACGTGGATCTGAATATGGAGGAGCCAGAGAAAGGGGGGCGCTTGGAATATAATTTTGACTCATTAGGATTTTGTTTCCTAGCTTGACAGGACGTGAGCGGCCAGCGCAACTTGTCCGCGGCGTCGGGATATATTGAGAGTCCTCTCATCGGCTTGGCCAGCCGACTTGGTGAGCTTGACGCCCGGCAGGCATGCAGCTCACCTGGCCAAGGGCAGTGGCGCCGCTGCCTACTTGCGGGCCCGCCAACCGGAACCGTCACAATTGGCGCCAAATCGCCACCTGTCAGCATAAATTATCCGGCCCAATCAGTTGGCCGGCCAACACGCACAGATTAAAGCGTCTTTCGTGGAGTTTGGCCGGCGCAATCCTGGCGCCGACTGGCCTGCCCAACTGGTGCGGCCTCCTCGGCGGGCAATCGCACAAGATTTGCGCTGGCTGAAGACGATCGGCGCTCTGCTTGCTTGCTTGCGCTGCTATCACGCTCTCGATGGGCAGAGGGAGCGTTGAACTTGCGGAGGCAGTAGTTTATGCGAGCACCGCTCTCGGCTTGTGGGAGCTCATAGCTCTCAAAACACCTGCGCAACACTCGCAAACTCAAACTACGGACTCTTGTGCAGGCCCATTACCTGTGAACGCCGGCCGCACACCGAATTCAAACAAAACCCGCCAACTTAACCCATCCAACCGGTGACCAATCTAGACTGCCGGCCAACCTAACGGTCCTCGCTCGCCAGACAGGTGAAAGGCGCCGCCCGGCCAGCCTGCTCAGCCTTGTTTACCTTTCGTTTATCCATGGGCCCTCCTATTCTGTATTCGTGCGCTTTATTGAGCTCTTGCCGCCGGAGCGCACTCAAACCCTCTCCGCTGTCTCCGTTTATCTATTACAAATGTTTCGCAACCAACCAATGAACTTGCAAAGAGCTCGGCGCTAGGCGAAAATTAATTTCCTTTTCCGCCACTTTCAAGGTGTTTCCATTCGGCAAGCAACAAAAGCGCGAGCTATCCAATCCGCTCGCTCGGCTTTTAACTTTTAGCCGACTCACTCGCGGCTCACTTTGCCAATTTAAAAGCCCAAAAAGTGGCCCCAACAAACACCTGCCTCCTGGCGGCGGCGGCGGCAGCGGCGAAGGAGGAGGAGCCTCAGGTGGATGGAGCAAGCATTGGCCGCCAATCAGTGTCCATCCATCAGCGGTTGTTGGTCGGCCGCCGACCAATGCGGCCGACAAAGGTTTTGGCCGGTCACAATTGGAACCAAGATCATGAGTTGCGAGCGGATCGGTGGGCGGATGTGGACGGCCAGTTGGCGGCTTGACTGGCCGGCGCAGCGAGTCTCTTTGGGGGTGATGATTCAATCGCAACGCTTTCACGAGGACGCAGATTGTGTCTGGAGCACGCGAGCTGGATTTACTCCGTTGTCCTTCGAGCGCAATTGCATCGCATGATACAGGTAGACGGGCAAGCCGAGTTGGCGGCGGCGAGTTTCAAGTGGCGTTCGTATGCGCAAGCACCAGCGCCTGGCTCGGATAATTTGCCAGCCAGCCAGCCAGCCAGCCAACCGCCCAAGTTGCCAGGCTGGCGGGCGAAGCTCACGAGCAGCTGATTGTTGAGCACCTGTTGTTTCTGTTTCTTGTTGAATCATTTCTGATGCTCGCCTTCCACTTGCCCTGCTGCCCTGCTCGACGGAGTCCATTGCAGCCGAAGAGCGAGAGCGAGCAAATCAGCTGTGTAATGCTGAGCGAGCGTTCGGCTCTCTGCTTACCTGGCCGCTCGCCCGCCAACTATATCTCTCGCTCGCTCACCGCTGTTGGTAGCCAAGCAAGCCTGCTTGCTCTCTCGCGCGCCAGCCAGTTAGCCAGGTTGCGCGCAGACCAGAGGCTTTGCCGGATCGGCGCTTTGAGCTTCCAACAAACAAAGTGGCGCCACCACCGAGCTGCAAAAGCCTCGCTCAGGTTACCAAATTGCAAGGCCAACTTAGGCGAGCTTTGTCTCTCGCTTGCGCTTCCTAGTGAAGCCAAGGAGCCGAGCAGCTTTTGTCAACGGAGCAAACTTTTGCGAAGATCTCGCGGCCACTATGCCGACCAAAAGCAAACAGACGCCTTTGCGCGCACAAGCCAAATCTGTGCCAGTGAAGCCAGCAAGCATTAGGGGGGCCGAGCTCGAGCAGGAAGAAGCTGCAGCCAAATAGGTGGCAGGAAGAGGAAGCAGCAAGTCAAATGTCAAGCCAGAGGGGAGGCCCGAGCCAGCAAACGCCGGACCCCTACAATAGGCCGGCCCAAGCGGCGGCTCGGCACTCACTGCTCGCTGGTGGGCCGCAGTTCTATCTCGGTCAGCCCGAGAGCGGCGGCCCAGCAGAGGAGCAACAGTTCGCCTACGACTCCATGTCCACCATCCTGGAGGTGGACAGCGAGGGCTCTGAGACTAGCGGCGAGCGGCCTGCGAGGCTCCGCTCGCCGCTCCACGTTCGCACGAGCCTCTCGCCGCCTGGCCGACGGCCGGAGGAGGGGGGCGCCTCTTCCGGTTCGCCGGTGAGCGGCCTGTCGCCCGAGGACAAGTTCAGTGGAACACTGAGCGCGCTTGCCCAACAGATGGAGCGTCTGAGCAGATCGAGCGAGCTGCGACAGAGGCGCGCCCAGCCGGCCGGCTCGCCCGCAGAGCCTAGCGGCGGCAGCGCTGAAGAAGGCGGCAGCAGCAGCAGCAGCACCAACAATAACAACATCAACATCAACACCAACGGAGACAACGAAAAGCGCCAACAGGACGCCTCGACCTCAACTCCAAGCTTGCAAACAAACTCGCCAACTTCCGGCGAGGACACGAGCGAGCAGTCGGCTGCGAGCAGCGCCGAGGTTGCGGCCGGAAAGTCGAGGGCAAGTTCAACTGAGTCGCTCATGATGATCAATGTTAGCCCGCTCCTCTCGCCTAGAGTCAATATTCCAGTACTGCGCAACTTGCCAACCGTCAACCAGCTCGAGCTGGCCGACGAGCGGCGAGTTGTTGAGGTGTCAAACAAATCAACGCTCACAAACATTGACCTCCAGCTGATGGACAAAATGGTGGCCAAGTACTTTGTTGAACGAAGCGACAAGGGCAGTCAGTCAGTTGAGTTTGATTGCGCCGACGACGAGCTTGAGACGATTGATTTAGGCGGTTCAACGAGGAGAGGCGATGGGGGCCATTCAACGTTCAGGCGCAGAGTGAGAGGCGCAGAGTCGAGATTGTTGGCGGGCGGAAATGTTAGGCCAACAGTTAAGAGCGTTGCCGTTGGAACTGAAAAGTTTTCGCGCGAGAGGTTCTCGCTTTTGCCGCCCACTAAAACTAGATCAACGCAAACTAAATCAAACATGGACAACGACATTGGAACTAGTGAGACGAGAAGGTTTAAGCTGAGCCATTCGCACTTTGGGCCAGTTTTGAGGGCTGCAAGCGGTTCGCGCGCGAGCAGGTCGGCCGAAGCGGAGAGGCCGCAACAGGTGAGCGGCTCGCCGGTAGATGTGAGCGGGCGAGTCGAGTCGCCGGCAGGGAAGTTGGAGGAGCCTTCGTCGTCTGGGTTGAATCTCGATGGAGAGTCGCTCGAGGGGAGCGGAGGCAGCAGCGGGCACGACAGCGGAAGTCCGCAGAGGGCGCAGCTTGAGGAGCGGCGCCCGGCGCGCTTGGCCAGCGAGCAGCAGGCGGAGCTGGCCAAGGGTCTCGGCGCCGGTTCAAGCGGCAGCTCGGATTCCATTGCGGCCGGCCAGGGAGTTGGCAGGAGGCGCGAGCTTTCGAGAGTTCAGCGGCGGGAGGAGGAGGAGGGAGGCTCGGCAAGGGGGCGTGTCAGGGGCCACTCGAGTCCCGACTTGGACTCGCTCAACCTGGCGGACTCGATTAGGTCGCCGCCGCCGCAGCCGTCGCAGCCGCTTAAGCCAGCGCAGCAGTTGCGCGCCCAAGCTGAGAGCGGGCCCGAGGTCGGGGCGAGGCCAGAGTTGGAGGCAAGTTCTCGGTTACAATTGGAGCCCAAGCAGCCTTTGCCGCTCTCAGGTGATTCGCTCTCGCCGGCTGCCCAGCCAAGTTCGCCGCTCGGCCGGAAGTCGGAGGGCAGCAGCGAGACGCCCAGCGACTCGCTGCTGGCTGAACCCGCGAGCACTGCCGGCGGCCGGCCGAGCTCGCGAAACGCTAGCAGGGCGCTCATTCCGAGCGTTAAAACTGAGCTCAGGGTCATAATAGAATTCAACAATCAGCGGCAACAGCAGAGGAGCGAGGTGGTGAGCAACTCGCAATTGGTTGATGGAAAGTTGAGCAAAAGGACAGAAGTTAACACGAGCAAACGTGTTGCTGCGTCGCCGCGCGATGTTTTCAACAAACTAAACTCGGCAGGTAGAAACCACTCGCTTCTGTTCCGCGAGCCGCAACTCTCGCCCACGGCCGCGCCAGCTGCAGTGGCGGCGGCCAACCGAAGCGCCATCAGGTCGGCCTCCCTGTCGAGCCTCCATAGCCGGAGCTCGGCGGCGGCGGCGGCCGATGCGCCAACTAGCTGGCGCGAGGTGAGCAAGTCGAGCGTTTGCAATGAGATTGAAACGGACACTAGAAGGAGAGGAAGACGGAGGCGGGGCGGCCCGGCGGGCGAGCGGCCGGCTGAGCGGGGGGCGGGGCCGACGGCGGACTCCGAGGAGGAGGAGGAGGAGGAGAGCGGCGCAGAGATTGTTGTTAGCTCGGACGCGCTCATAAATCACCTGGCCAACGAGAAGAGCGCCATCGAGCTACGATCGCGCGCCGCTCGGCGCTACGAGCGACTTGGAAAGAGGCGAGAGCAGACGCTTGTTGAGAGCGAGGCGGCCTTCGATGAGAACCAGCCAAGCGGCCGAGAGTCGAGGCCAGAGAAGCGAGCACAAAGTGGGAGGCGGCAAGGCAGTCGGCAGGAGAGGCAGCCTGGCCGAGCCTCGCCGACTGAGCCTCAGGTGGGCGCTGCCAGGGGCCAAGAGCGAGAGCGCTCGACCAGGCTCGTGGAGGAGTTTGAGGGGCCTCCGTTGGCGAGCCAGCAGCACAGCTCGTCTGGCCCCGGCCATCTGCGGTTCGAGGGGCTCCAACAGGACCAAGCGGGGGCCAGCAAGGGCCAGGGTCAGAGCCAGAGCCAGAGCCAGAGCCAGAGCCAGAGCCAGAGCCAGAGCCAGCCGTCCAGATTGGAGGCCAGCAGTCCGCGTGGCAATGAGACGACTGTGCAGCAAGTGCCAGTCAAGCGCCACTCGCGCTTCGAGTTGGAGGAGGAGACGGAAAACCGGCGCCAGGTGACCAAGAATGGCCAGTTGGTCTTTGACGACAGATTACGAGAACGAAAGTTCGAGAGCCAGCGCAGTGGCTCGCCAAAGGTGGCCCGCGTTCAGCAGCGAGAGCAGCAGAGGCAGTTTCCGTTGCGGAGTAGCAGCGCGTCGCCGTCTAGTCCTTTGAGCCCAACTGTGGGCGGAATCCTTAGGGGTGCTCGCCAACACCAGCGCCAGCTACTCAAGCCGATCTCGTTGCGCGCTAGTCCCCAGTCTGCGCAAATCCTGTTCGCCGACCAGACCTCAAACCTGAGCAGCGACCCTGAGACCATGGACAGCGGGTTTGCGCAGAGTGGCGCCGGAAGCAGCAGCGCCCTGAACCAGATGACGAGGCAGCAGCAGCATCTCTCGCGCTCGCAGCCACTCACGCCCACCTCGCCGAGGCTGCGGCCCGAGGAGGCGGGCGAACGCGCGCGGCCCACCGAGCGGGACCAGCTGCTCGAGGAGTCGGGCAGTCTAACCTTTGTTGACGAGGACGAGAGCGACGAGCTGATCGAGCAGCTGGACACTTCGCGCTTGCTTGGTCCGGCCGCGCTCGCCCGCCAGCAGCAACAGTGGCCCATCGGACGAGCGGCCGAAGGTGAGTTAGCCCTCAGAGAAAGCAGCGCAGTTCCCGCCAAACCCCTTAGAGGACAGCCGCGTTTCCAGCGGCCGAGCCCCTAGCCTTAGTCCCAATCCCAGTCCCAGTCCCATTCCCAGTCGTAGTAAGCCGGCCAGCCAGTTCCCAGATGAAGCGCAACCCTCGCACCTTGGAGGCAGGCGCAAACTGATTCATGAACCCAGGGGACTAACACCACACCGACTTCCGGCGCCCGAAACAAACCCAAAAAGAGCGCCACCATCCGAGTGGAGCGGCGCCCAAGACGGTGCCACCGAACACTGCGCGCGCCTGCCTCATCCCGCCGCCGCCAGCCTTCAGGTCGAGCGAGCCAGCGCTGGATGGTATTGAGGCCAGCGCTGCGAGGAAAGGCGAGCAGGAGGCTGGCTCCTGGTTGCGCAAGCTCAAGACCAGAGAAACCGAGCTCACAACTAAGCTAACCAGGAGCAAGCGCCAGGCGCAGGCGCTGGGCTCCCTGGCCGGCACCAGAAGGAGTACACTAACAAGGCTTGAGCAAAACTTGATTGCGCCGTCGAGCAACCAGCCGGCGGGCGAGGCCAACAGTGGCGAGGGCAGCCAGAGGAGGAGGGAGCAGAGCGGCGAGCAGGTGTGCAAGTTCAAGGCGCAGGTTGCCTTTGAGTCGGACACGGACAGTATGGCCGAGCGGAACTCAGTCGCAAGCTCGCGCAACTCGGGCGCCCCAAAGAGTGGGGCGTCCGCAGAGCAGCATTCTAAGCCACAGCCACAGCCGCAGTCGCAGCCTAGCGACCGGAAGAAGGAGCTCGTCAGCGAGACTAAATTTTCGCGCTCGGATGAGATTAGCGCCGCCCGAGCCGAGCGACCGAAAGCTGACGGCTCGGTCAGGAGCGAAATGGGCAAGGGGGCGGCGGGGATCTCGTTCGCGGTTGGGGTGCAGCCGAAGTGGGACTACTCGTTGCGCGTGAACCGAATGCGCGGCAACAAGGTCGACAGCAAGGTCAAGTAAGTCTTGTTGCGCTTTCACTCTGCCCTCTCTCTCGGCTCTCCGCTTGCCCGGTCTGAGTGCAACCGAAACCTAGACTGAAACTAACCCACCTCTCGCTCCCATTGCAACCCAAACAAACGGCCCCAACAGCACCTACATACGGCACTCGCGCCAGCCGCTCATCAACTCGCAAGCCTCATGACGGGACCACACGGATACGACTCACTAGGCGCCCATTGTTAGCGTTTGAGGCGGCCCCTTGGTCGTGGTGGTTGTTGTTGTTGTTGTTTAGGTTTATATTATTAAACAGTCTAGCGAAAGCCAGAATGGTTGGTTGTCAAGTTTCGCCCGCTCAATGGGGCCGGCAAGCGCGAGAGCTCCCCTTTTGGCCGTTCCGAGTTGCCGGCACCTCGCTGCCAGAGAAATGGGGCCGATTATTTCGTGCGTGACACCACTTATATCTGGTGCGTTTGTTTCCGCCCTCCAATTCGGGGGGTCAGTTGGCTGACTTGCAGCGGGCCGCTCCAGTGGATTGGCGGCCAGGGTTGTGGTGCAAGTTGGCGCGGTTGAGCTGAGTTGAGCAAAGCGGTCGCCCTCCACCAGCTCTGGTGCAAGGCATTCGAGCCTTGCGGGCCGGTTTCAAGGACCAGTCAGTGGTGCTGCTGTTGTTGGTGGTGGCGGCGGCCAGTTCTGGGCAGCCTCTCGCAATGGAGCTGCGTGCGACTACCGGGTGCGTGCTCATGGGCGGCGGCGGCGGCGGCGGCGCTCGCCCACGACGGCCGCGCGGCCGCCGCTCGAGGGCGCCACCGGCGGGCGGCCCTATGCGCGCAGTCGCCCCGCTTCAAGCGCCTAGCGTCGGCGCCCAAGAGCTCAACTCAGGGGCGAGCGGGCGAGACTCGTCCAATACGTGCGCTCGCTTCACCTCAGTCGACGTGCTGAAGCTAGTGAACTATGGTGAGATTAGCGTCAAACTTTTAGAAGCGAGCGAGAGGCGGAAATTAGCAGCCATCCAGATGCATGGACCAACTCGAATGGGCGCCGGCCACTCGCTGCAAGTGTAGTCCACTAAGCCGCCCGCGCCAGTCAGGTGAAATTGGGTCAGGTGAGGGTTGGAGTTGATTAGTTATTTAGGTAGTTAGTTAGTTTGGATGGTTGAGTGCTCGTGGGGTTGGATTTTGAGTCGAGATTTTGTGGGCGCGTTTTGGTGGCTTGAGAGACAATATGGATCGGCATTGTTGCCATCGGGGCCAGCTTGGGCTCGCGCTTCTCGAGGGGGGCGCCCAGGCCAAGCTTAGAGGGCGAGAGGAGCCGGCGGGGAGTGCGGACGCAATTAGAAGTTGCGCGGAAGGCGAGCCAAGCGCAAGAGAAGACAAGAGCTGCGGTATCAAGGCCAAGAACAATGACGCAACCAAGGCAAGCAAGTCCATCGTCGGCGTCAACTCGAAGAGCAAGCTTGGCCTACGCAAACAAACCAGCCCGCAGCGCGTGGACTCATGCGGCTCCTCGGACTCGGGCCAAGGAACCAATTCGAGCAGCTCGCTGGCGGCTAGCTCGCTCGCCTCGGTTGTGACCCTCTCGGCGGCCGCCACTTCCTCTTCCTCCTCATCGTCGTCGTCCTCTTCGTCATCGTCCTCGTGCTCGCACTCGCTAGCCGCCAGTTGCAGGGCGAGCGGACAGACGGCGGCAACCGCCTGCGCCAACTCCTCGGTGGCCTCCTCCTACTCAACTTCCGCGCTGAACCTCTACCGTCTAGGCGAGCACGAGCAACGCCAGCTCCACTCGCGCTCGAACCCGTCGACTTTCGAGAAACTAGAATCATCAGCCGGCTCATTCAGCGAGCGCGACGAACAGCAAACACTCCTCTGGCGCCAGATGCAAATAAACGAGCGCGCCCGCCACTGCCCCGCCCCCCTGCTGGCTCGGCCCCGCCCCTCGGACGATCCCGCGGCCGAAAACCCGCGCCAAGCGGGTGGGCGCGGCGGCGATGGCCAGCAGCAGCAGCAGCCGAGGTCGGAGTCAGAGCTGCAGTCGCAGTCGCAGTCGGGCTGCAGAGGCTACGACTCTTGGTCGGCCTCTCGAAGGCGCCAGAGTTGGCTAATGAGCTTGGGCGGCAGCGAGACGGCGGCGGCGGCTGCAACGGCGGCGGCTGCAACGGCGAGCAGCCCCAGCAACACGGGCGCCAAGCCAACCAGGCGCGCCTCTTCCTGGATGCCAGCGAGCGGAAGCAGCGGCAGCGGCAGCAGCATGGGCGGCAGCTCAAGCAGGCTGCTGCCGCTTAGCGCGGATGAGGCCGATCCAGATAACGAGCCTGCCGAGGGGGATCAAAATAATCATGGCCGTAATGGTTTTCGGATGGGCGGAAACTGGCCAGCTAGCGAGCCGCTGGTTGCGCGCAGTCCGCCGCAAGCGCCGGCCGGCCGAGAGCAAGCGGGCGATGAGAGTGGAAGAACCGCAACCACTTTGCTGCGGCCGCAAGTTTTGCGCCAGCCAGACCCATGCGGCCGGCGAGGGAGGCCTGACCAGGACCAGCGCGAATTGGAAAATTTTAGCAAGCAGGCGGCGCGCCAAGAGGGGCCACAAAGCGAGCCGAGCTCGAGGGCGCCCAAAGGGGAGGTGGGGCCAAAGTTTGGGCTTGAGTCGGTGGATGTGGATGTTGTTGTCGCTTGCGATTCCGCACTGAGCAAGGGCGAGCGCGGTAGCTTTGCGCGCTCGAGCAAACTGGCCCACTTAATGGAAGTCTGCCGGCCCCAAGCAGCGGCAGCAGCAGCAGCAGCAGAGCGCAACCACCAGAGGAGCCCAGTTGTAATTGGGGGCAAAATTAAAAGGCTCGATTTTTCGCCAATCGAGCGGGCCTCCGCTTCCGGCTTGGAGACAGAGAGTGGCGGCGCGCAGGTCGGCCACTTGCTCGTCCTGCTGGAGGTTGATGCTGCTGAGGGGCGGCGGCTGCTCGGCGCTGAGGCCAACTCGAGCGGCGACGAGCAGCTTGGGCCAGAGCGAGGCGATCGAGAGGAGGAGGAGGAGGAGGAGAGTGGGCGAGGAATGCTCATCATAGTGGCGAGACGGAAGACAAAGCGGCCGACAGACGAGCTGCCCCTGTTGGGCTGCCACTCGAGCTCGCCGCCCTCCTCTTCCGCCGCCAGCTCCGCTTCCTTGTCGCGGCGAGCGAGCGAGCAAGTTAGCTCGGCCAGCGACGAGAGCGCCAGTCCGGCAGACTCGGCGCCCGAGGGCAGGCGCCGCCCGACGCGTAGACAGGCACGCCGGCGCAAAATGCTCCACCGGCATCAGAGTTCCGCGTGCCAAAACCAATTCTGGCGCCTGGTGGCCAGTGATAGCGAGAGCGGCCCTAGCCAAAGCGAGCAAACTTGCGCCATTGGCCAAATGGGCGAGTCGCCAATTGAACGGCTTCCAATTGCTGCCCCAACCTGCAACCAATCGCAGCCGAGCGCGGGCCAGCGAGCCACCAGCAGACTTCCAGGCGGGCCCGCCTCTAGTGCCGCAAGCAATCAATGTCCACTCGTCAAGCTCATCCAAGCCGCCGACCTAGACTTGAACAATCGGCCCCAATTGCTGCTTGCGGACTCGTTGCGAGTTGGATCGGGTGTTGAATCGCATGGATTGGTGAGTTATGAAACAAGCAGTCAGTTGCAAGTGTTTGACGATCAAGTTGGCCAAAGTGGGAGCTCAAATTTGGCCCAAGGCGCAACGAGCACAAGCAGTGGCAACACTGGCACAAACAGCAGCAGCAACAACAACAACAACAACAACAGCAACGTTCGCCTAAACTCCATCGACGAGGAGGAGATCTGTTTCGCCCATTTGGACTCGGAGCTTGACTTCAGTTACTCCTCGTCCTCGAACTCGCGCACTGGCGAAGTGGACTCTTGCGAGCAACAAACTGGCCGCCACGAGTGCGAGACTCCAACTGAGACTTGCCGGCTTGAGGAGAGGTTGCATCATGTGCAGACTGGCCAGGTGGGGCCGGCAAGGGCCGAGGTTAATGGCGACAAGTGCGCGCGAACAGAGTTGGGCGCGACGAGGGAGGAGATAAGAATCTTGCATGATGGCGTGCAAATCGATAAGAGCGATCGCAAGGTGGCAGCCTCAGTGGAGGCGGCGCAAAGTGAACAGGAGGAGGTTGATGACGACGATGATTATTTTTACGACGAAGAGCCTCTGTTTACAAGCGGCCGGCGACCTGGCTGCCAGCCGAGTGGCGGCGGCCAAGGCGGCGCCGTTCAGCAAGCCCCAGCCACGAGCTGCCGGCCAGAGCGCGAACCAGAGGCTGCAGCCCGAAGCGGGCACTGCTCGCCCGAGTGTCCGCGCGAGGGGGGCGGGTCGGTGGGCGCCAACCGAGACCAGAGTGGCGGCGCAAGTGAGAGTTTGCTCGCCAGCATGAGCGAGGCCGCTGGCTCGCGGGCGCTGCTCGTCTGGGCCCCAAGCGCCCGGCGAGTCTCCTGTCCGGTGGGCCAGCTGGGCTCCTTCTCTAGCTGGCGCCACCTCTGGCCAGCGCTGCCGCCCGCGGCCCAATGCCAACCGCTGGCCGGCCACCTGAGCTCGGGCTTCCTATGCGCGAATTGTCTCAGACAGGCCGATTCGGCTGGCAACAGTGTTGCGGGCCAGCGGCGAAAGCCGCCGGCCAGCCAGACGCGACAGCGCCACCGGCAGCACTCAATGAGGTCGCTCGCGGCCACGAGGAGGCCGCCAAGTCCAAGTCCGAGCTCAGGCGGCCAGACTAGGCTTGAGGAGCGCAAGGCGAGCCAAGCTTCGCTTGCCTGCAGCGACTACTTTTCCTCAATCGACCAGACCGACCAGCAATCAACCTGTCCGAATGCCTCGCTCCTATCCGTCGCAAGCAGCGACGTTTGGCGCGACATTGGACCCTCCTTCGAGCCCACCAAGCGGCTCCTCTGGGCGGGCGGGCCTTGTTCAAGCTCGCACGCCCACCACCTTGGCCTCGGACCAACGGCGAGCAACTGCAGCTCTGCGTCAGGCGAGGCGCGCTCTTTAGCGGGCGCGCCCGAACTCCGCCGCCAGTCCACCATAACCGGCTTCGACCACTACAAGTACACCGCCCCCCGCTCGCCCTCGCTCTGCCTGCCCGCCCCGCCGCTCGCCCGACGCCAGCCCCTCCTCCCGCTGCCGCAGCCGCCGCCCAACAACCCGAACCAGCTGGACCCGCGCGATTCCGCAATGGCCGCAAACAGACTCTCGCCGACCCATTCAACCGGCGGCGACTCCTCCTCGCCCTCGCCAACCAACTGGCACCGGCAGCAGGCGCCTTGCGCAGGCCAGCCGCCGGGTGCTGGTTGCGGCGGCCAGCAGGTGGGCGCCAACCTGAGGGCCGGTTTGCGTGGCTTTGCGCGGGCGAGACTCGAATCGCTGGAATCAGATAGAGGCTCCTCACCCTCTTGGTCGGCCTCAACCAGCTCGCTGCGCTCCTCCATAGGCGGCGGCGGCAGCTCCATCTGTCCGCTCAGCCTGGCAAACATGGTGGCCAATCATTGCCCGCCGACTGGAGCCCATCAAAGCTCAAGCTCACTCTCAAGCCACAACTTCTCGCCCCAAAACTCCTCCACCCAAAAGGCCTCGAGCGGTCCCAAGCAGTTCGGCCCAACCGGATGCAGCGGTGGCGGCCAAGTCTGCCAGCAAGGCTGTTGCGCCGCTCAGGGCCAGGCAAATCTGTCGGCCGCTCGCCTTGGGGCCGCCAAGTTGGCCAATTTGCCCTTATCGCATCAGTTTGGCGCTTCGGGCGAGCAGAACGGCAAAGCGGGCACAATAGGCGAGCTCCTGACCATGGGCCAAGTTGGTTGCTCGAGCGTGGCGCTGCCGCCACCGCAAAACCAGCAGCAGGCAGTCTACTTCTTTCTCTGCTGTTGCCAGCGCCAAAGGGGGCCGCCGCGAGATGGCTCGGCAAGCCGGGCGGACGAGCGAGAGGCTGTCCGGCCGGCGGCCGCCCCAATCTCGAGCCAGCCGGAGCCGCGGCGCGTCTCGCTCGTCGCTCGAGCGGCCATCGTCGGCCAAGACTCGCCGATGAGGCAGCAGCAGCAGCAGCAGCAGCATCAAAAACTACAACAACATCAGCAGCAGGTGCAGCCGGAAGCCCGAGCGGCCAGGTGCGAGGCCGAGCGCGCGAACGGGGAGTCAAGCCAGCAAGAGCAGCAGCAGCAGCAGCATCAACAACAACAACAAGAGCAGCAGAGCCAACGAAAACATCAACAACGTCAAGCGCCGCGCGAAGCCAACGAAAGGCAGCCCCAGGGGAGGGGCGGCACTGATAATGGGGCCAGCGGAAGCGGCACCACCGCGAGCCAAAAGGTAAGCTGGCCGAGCGAGAGAGAGAAAGCAGAAGAGGTGCAGGGGGGGGGGAAGCGAAGTTGAGCGGAGCACAAACCTGTCCACATCTGGCCGCTCCAGCGCGAGAGTCGTGTACTCTTGGCGCACCTATGCGAGTTTCAGTGGCCGCAAACAGTAGCGGCGGCGCCACTGGCGCCCTCCAGCCGGATGGGCCGTCCGGGCGGCGAGCGAGCGCGCAGGCGAACCCCCGGCGCTCGCCGGCCCATCTGCTCGGACGCCCTCGAGCTCGCACTACATGTTCACTTTGCGGCCTCCAGCTCGAGCCATATATCACCGGCTCTAACCGCCAACACGAACATTAGTCATGTGCGCCCCCGAGTCTTGCGGGCCCGATCAAGGGCGGCCGCGTTGCCATTGCCGTGGCCGCCGCCGCCGCCACCCCGCTTGGCTGGCCATTGTCTCTACCTGCTGGGTCCAATTTTCAAACGCGATCCGGTCCCATTGGGCCGAGCAGAGGTGGAGACTCGGGAGCCAATTGGCGGCCGCGCAGGTGATAGATTTTTAGCGTGCAATTTGGCGGCTCCCGCTCCAGGCTGGCGGCTCCGCAAGGGATGGCAAGTGCGCTTGGATAAACAGACGCAGCTTTTCGCTTGCATTTCATTGAAAATAATGGCTAAATAATGTTTTGCCAGCTCAAGCTCAAGCTCAAACTAAACCAAAACCTGCACCATCCCTTTGGGGCCGCCTCTCTGTCTTTGGGCGGCGCATGGAGGAGACTCCATGGAGCCATCGTCTTTGTTGGCCGGTCGCGCGGTTGGTTCTAGTGGGCGAGCAAGAGTCGCGTTTTGCCAGTTAGCAGAGTTGCCAACAAACTTGGCGTCTAGTTACCACGCAACTCGCCTCCCCTCGGCCCGTCCACTTCGAGCTGGGCGCGAGCGGCGAGAGGCGAGATGTAAGAGGCGCCTAGTTTGGGCGCATCCATCAGGCGCTTAGGCCGGCGCTGAATTGCGCCCATCTGACAGGCAGAGTCTCCGGGAAGAAGGTGGCCTGTTATTAGTGCGCAAATTTGTTTGTGTCCCAAGCGGAGCGGCCAGTGGCACGTCGCGCCACTTCCAAGGGGCGGCAAAATTCATCCGTCTCCAAGTGCACAACTGGCCAGCTGGAGGTGTGGCTGGCGCGGGGCTGCCTACCTGGCGGCTGGCCGAGGGGCGCGCGGCCAAGCGGAAGGGGAGGCCGAGGCTGAATTGGGGCCGGCTTTGCGCGGTTTAGCCAACCAGCGAGCAATCTTGGCCGACGCTCGGGCGCAGCTAAGCCGGCGATTTTAATTTGTGCGCCGGTGGCTCAAGCTGCCGCTCGACCTGATTTGGGATCATTCAAGTGATGGCATTGGCGGCGTCGGTGGCGCCGCCACCGCCATCGGGGAGCCTCCAGCTCAAAAACCAACTTGGCCAGAGTCTATTCAAGCGGAGAAATTAGATCCGTCAGCTGGCGCATCGTCTGAGCGGGCGCCCGGCGAGCCTTGGATGGGCCGCGAGCAACTATGGGCGCCATTTGAATGCCCGCTCGCTCGCTCGCTCGCTCGGCAGCGGGGCCGCCGGAAGCAGGCTATCCGCCCGAGTTCGCGCCGAGCTCGCCTGTCAGCAAGTCGATAAGGAGCATCCGTCAGTTCGGATTCCTGGCCCCAGCCTGCTGTCGGCGGGGCGGAAGGGGCCGCATATCAGTTGGCGGCGGCCAACCGGCTGCTCACTTTGCTACTCTTGGTCGTTAGCAAATATTTGTAAACCGAGCCAGTGGGCCAGCCAACCAGATTTGAGGTGAGCGCCGAGTTGGACCGGCCGGCCGAGCGAGTGCCTGCGCGCCCACAGCGCCTCTCCAAACCAAAAATAGGCCAACTCTTCGGCCCAAACAACTGGGCCAACTCTGTGCGCGCGTATAATGCAAATTTTTTCGATTCATTTAACCTGAAAACACGCTCGCCGGCCTGTCTGGCCGCTTGTTTTTGGCCAGCTCCTCCTCTCGCTTGTCGGCCAATGAACGGGCCGAGTCGGAGTTTGGAGGGAGGCAAAACAAACTCGCCTCGCACGATCTTGGCCCGCGAGCTTGCAATTGGCTTTGCGAGGAGACAGCGGCGGCGGCGGCGCCTTATTTGGGCCCCCTTGCTCGGCTTGCGCGCAAAGCAAGGGCGGCCGGCCTTGTTAGCGAGCAGCTGGCAAACTGGAGTCTGTTTGTCCACCGCGGCCGGTCTCGCGCCTTCGGCCCGGCCAATTTGTCGGCCCCCGCGGGCCCTTGTTTGCACGCCGGCCTCCAGCGGGCGGAGGTACTGCAGTTGCGCTGGTTTGCGCCAACAGTGTGACAATGAGCCGCAACGGTGGCGGCCAGCAGATGGAGCATAAATTAGCGCTTGCCCTCCGCCGACTGGCTCAATCAAATCGCGCCCCAAACCGCACTCGGCCCACACCAACCAGGTCCGCCGGCCAACTCTGGCGGGCGCTCAATCTGCAGCCTTGAAGTGGCCCCACACGTACAATAACTGGCCGCCTAGCGGCGCGATGGCGGCCCATTTGGAATTGTCGCCCAATATTGGTTTGCAGGCAAGATGCAACCATTTGGAGGCTGGACGGCGCCATAAAAATGCCGCCGCCGCCCCGAGTCCAGAATCCATATTGCCCTCCATCCGTCGGCTCGGCCATCCGAAGCACGAGTCCTGGTTGCCTGATTCAAATCGGCGGCGGCCCAATGGGGGCCCTCAACTCGCGCTGACCGGCCCAGATTATTCGCCCGAATCCGGCTGGCCGCTTGGGGGCGCCGCTCATTGTTGGCTCGTTATTTTTGCGGCTTCGGCGGCGGCCGAGCTGAAGTCGGGCAACTCAATTTGACCGGCCGGCCAGTCAGCCAGCCAGCCGGCCGGCAGACAGGCGGAGAAGCCATCGGCGTTTATTGAATGGACGGGCTGACAGGCTCAAGCTGGAGCTGCGCAAACAATGATCGCGTCTAATTGCGACCGTTCAATCTGGGCCAGCGAGGCTGCGCTGAGTCAAATTGTTTACAATGCGCGCCAAGGGCAGATATGTGCGATTCAAGCGCCGCGCACTCGCTTGCTCCCCTTGGGTGGCAAGCGCGCCTTTTTGGAGCCAGATATCGAGAGTCGCCGCCCGGGAGGGGGCAGCCCATTTGGTTGCTCGGGCGGCCAAATGCGCCAGCGCCAGCGCCAGAGTTGGCCGGCTCATTATGCCGAAAGTAGGCCAAGTGTTTTATCCGGCGCCAAAGTTTGTCTCTATCTCTCTCGCGAGCTCGCCTCTCGTTGCAGCGAGCAAAACTGGCTGGGCCGCTAACGAACAGTTTCGGCCTCGGGGAGCCGGCAGCCTGTTAGCCGGGCAAGCTGAGCCAGTGTTGTTGTTGTTGTTGTTTGTTTGGCTGGCTGGCTGGCTGGCTGGCTGGCGAGCGCTTCGTTGGAGCCAACGTGAAAGGGGCGCCTGCACTGGCTTATGGAGCGGCGGCCGCTCGGATGCCTGCGCTCGTCTGCGCTTCGGCCAAAGCGAGTGCGCGAATGTCGCTAGGTCCGCCGATTGCAGCCGCGCCAATGTCCAGTGGGGGCCGATTTTTGCCGCCTTAGCACAACAATAGGCGCCAATCATTAGGCGACAATTTGTCCTTTGTGCGAGGCAGCCCGGCATCGCGACCAAGCCGAGCGCCCATTGTGGCCCAACTCGCCTCTCGGGCCCATTGATTGATTGCAAGCGGCCAGCCCAAGCAAAGTCCCTTGACCGCCAACAAGCGGCAGCGGCGGCCAAGCTCGAGTGGCGCCAACTTTTGAAATCCCCTTCGGGCGCAAACTTTGATTGCGCCTCAAGTTGCGTCCACCTGCCCGCCAGACAGCAAGCTTGCGCTCTGCTCTCGCCGCTGAGCCGTTTTAATTTTGTCAATCTCCTCTTGAAGGGACGCGCTCAATTTACAGAGAGTTAGCTCTGCGCAAAGCTTACCTGGCTCGACTCTCGACCAACTGTCAGCGGAGAGGCGCGGTTGGCCCAATTCTGGCCCCATCGAGGAGATGGCGGCGCAAGTTGCGGTTGCTGATTGGCTGGCGGCAACGTCATGCCAGCCGCGGGCCCCAATTTCGGCGGACGCGCGAAAATTGGCCGCCGCGCCGCAGTGTTCACACTTTGTCCTAGATTATAATCGGCACTTTATCAAGATCTTCGCGCCAGGTCAGTGGTGGCGGCGCATCCTGTGGCACGGAAGGGGATTCGCCCGCTGAGGCGTCAAGGCGCGGCCATGGCTGGCTGGCTGGCTGGCTGGCACCTATAGGCACTGCTCGCCAACTCGCCAATGAAGCTCGCGTGCTTGCTCGCCGGCTCGAAAGTGGGCCCGCTCACCTGGCGTCCGCGTAAAGAAATTGAGCGACAACCCAGCGGCGAGGCCTGATTGCTCGTTGGCGGCCGAATTCCACTCTCGCGCTCGAAGCGGCCGGCCATTCACCTCCCGGGTCTCTCATCTCCGCCCGCCCGCCCCCAAAGTGAACCCGCTCTCGGCCGAGCGGCCCGCAAACGAGAGCCTCGGCCGCGGAAATAAACCGCCACCCTCTGTTGTGCGGATCTTCTCGCCCAACGAGGACTCGAAAACAAACGGCCAGTTGGTGAGCAGGAAGGGCGGCCGCAAAAGGCGCCCCTCGGCCGAGCCGCCAGCGGCCATAAAAGGAATTAAGCCGCACAAATCGGCCGGCCAGATTAATTAACTGCCCCAGGCTGGCAAACTGGAGCCAGACTTGCGCTAGGTGTCAGCCAGGAATGCCAATCACGCTTGACGCGCCAGCTTGAGCGCAGGTGGCGCCCGTTTGCGGCCTCGCGCCGCCCGGGTTCGGTGAGGCCAACTTCCGCTCGCTCGCTCGCTCGCTAACTTTGCCGAGCCGGCGGCGCATGTTGCGCCCATTCGGCGCGACCCAATTTCGGCGCCTTTGTTTGCTGGCATGCAAATTGTCGCAACCAATTACGTGCGACCCTAGCGGCGCTTAGCTCGCTCGGCTGGCCGCCCTTGCGTTTGCGTTTGCGCGCTGAGCGCCAATACTTTCTAATTAAAACCCAGCGCCCCACTAAACCTGGCGCTAATTGGCCCCCGCTAACCATGCCTATCTCCTTCCGCCCGCGCGCCCCATCAATGGCTCCCCTTTGATGATCAAACCCGAAAACGTAAGCAGGCCGGCGACGACGACGCAGCCACCAACGGCAACAGCAGCAGCAGCAACGATGCCCAGCTTGCGCCCGACAACATTGGCGCCCAACTGGGTGAGCTGCTCCAGCGTCTCGACGGAATCCAGTCGGCGCTCAGCGCTGGGGGGGCCGAGCTGCGGACTAGCGGCGCCCAGAGGCTCCTCGTCGCGGCCATCAGGCAGCGGCTCGAGCAGACCGAGCGGCTCATCTGCGGCCGCCAACAAATGGGCCAGACGGACAACCCCAGCGGGCCACTAACAAGCGGAGAGGCGCGCTCAAGTCTGATGCGCTACTCCACTCCAAATCTGCTCCTCTCGAGCAACTTCGAGCAAATCCTAAGGCAACGCCAACGGGTTAGTTGATGGGCAAACCAACACGCGGCTCTGGAAAGCCGACAATCGGAGTCTAAATCTTAAACTCGAGACTAACAACCAGAAAACAACCATCTGTCAGCGCGCCAAACAGGAGGGGGCGGCGCCGGGCGAGGCGGACGCGGCCGAGGAGGCGTGGTTTCTGTCGCGCTCGCCCGCCGGCAGCAAGTCGCCCGCGCCCGCGAGTCAGGCTCAGCGCGCGGGCCAGCTGGCCACCGAGAGTCGCGAGTCCATTTGCGCGCCCCAAAGTGGGCCTCTCGCGACCCAGAGTCAGCTTCAGCAGCAGCAGCAAACCCCCAGAGGTAAGTGGAATGGGGCCAAGAGGCTTGTTTTGGGGCGACAGCAGCCCGCGTGGGCCGAAGGAGCGGCGGTCGCCCAGAGGGACAGGCAGGCCGTCTGGCAGTTGGATTCAATTTTAAAGTCATCATTATTCACGTGGAGAGCGCATAAACTCGCCACCAAAGCCAGGCTCGCCATTGGGGCCCCCCTCCATTGCTGCTCTCGCGTTGGCGCCCACTTGGTGGCGCCCGGAGAGGGTTGTACACTCTCGAAAATTGAAACACCACTGGCCGGCCAATGATTCGGCTCACCTGGCCCGAGAGGGGCCACTCCAATTTGGCGCGCTGATTTGCTCTGCCAGACGGCAGCCAGTCGTGTTGGCCTAATCTAATCGATTGCCCACTCCCAATCTCCTTGTGTCTCTCGCTGGCGCCGACGCTGCCTCTTGCCCGCCACAAACTGGGGCCCAATTCCGCAAATCGGCCAACCAAAACCCAGTCTGGCCGCACGAGTTCGAGCGCGAAGAGGAGACGCCGGCGGCAAAGTGTCGGCGCCGCTCCAGCGCCTCGCTGCAAGGCGGCCCAGAGCTCGGCGTTGGTGGCGCCATTGGCGGCGGCCGCGGCGGCGACGGCGACGGATTTGGCGGCCCCAAGCCGAAGCGAGATCAGCACTGTCAATCAGCGTCAGTTGGCGCGCATGCAAATGGAGCCGGCTCGTTGCAGGCGGCCCAAAGGCGGCCCCTCCAAGCCCAAAGGGGAACTCCAATTTCACACACTCAGCCAGACGCGAGGGAGGAACAAAACAGCATCCACTCCAAGCGACAGGCTAATCCAATTAGGCCCCCAACTCACGTCCCCACTTCCGGACCAACGCCGGGCGCCTCAATGGCGGCGGCGCCTGCGTCTAGCTCGGCACAGGTGAGCGGCGTGAACGGGAAGAGCATGGACCAGGCGCGGTATCTCTACTCGACGCTCACGAGCAACGTAACTGCGCTGCTGGCCGCGAGCAGCGCCTCCTGCGCGGCCCCCAAGTCGCCGTCACCAACGCGCGCGCTCGGCGTCCAGCGCAAACAGGCCCAGTTCGTTGACCGGCGCCAGCGCCAAGGTCGAGAGTTGTGCGGCGCAAACAAGCCGGCCGGCGGACCCGCTAGCCTGCTTCCTGGGGCCCTGAGCGGCGACTCTTGGTTGGCCGCAGCCGGCCCCTCGTGCAGGAGCGCCGCCGGCGAGCGCAGGCACTCGTCCAGCTCGAGCGACCACGACGACGACGAGCTAGGCGCCGGACGCGCAACCGCCGACACTGGCCGGCGCCGGACTAGCTCGCCCCTGGCTGGCAGCGAGCAGGCTGAGCTGGACGAGGAGCAGGTGGAGGCGGACGCGGAGGAGGAGCCGCTGCTGCAGCTACGATCCGCCCAGCCGACACCCTCGATCGTGGAGTCTCAATTCGCGGAAACGGGGAGGCGCAGATCGAGCCAGGCGAGCTCGCAAACGAGCCGCTCGAACTCGGTCGACCAGGAGGCGGCAAAGCAGCTGCAGCAGCAGATGCTGGCAAACCAGCAACACCAGCTTCAGCTCGCCATGGATCCGGCAATGCACGCGCTCAGAGCTCAGGGCGCCGATCTAGATACTGGAAATGGAAACTTCATCATGGCCACCAGGCGGAGGCGCTCGGTGCACGCGATTCACCAGGCGCAACTGCACCAGCTCCAGCAGCAGCAGCAGCTTGCTAAGCACTCGCTTGGCAGCTCTGGCGAGCAGAGCGCGAGCAGGTGCTACAAGATCGACGAGCTGCATGGCTCAGGTAGCGCTGGCTCGCTTGTTCAAGGGAACAGGGAAAAGTGCGAGGGCCCAGTTGGTGTTCTTGGCGGTTCGCGGGATTTGAAGAGCGAGTTGCGTAAGTTGCGCGCCACAAGCTCCATTGACGAGGCGCCAAGCGAACGCGAACCCCATCAGCGCTCCAGGTTTGTTTCTGAGCCGAGTAAATTTTTCGCCTCAAGCCACCAAATCGGGGCCAACCTGAACGAGAGTGCCGCCTTGTACAAGCAGGAGCTAGCTGAGCCGGACACGGACGAGAGCCGCTCCTCTGGGGAGTTTGAGAGCGAGCGCTTGCTTGGGCCGAAATCGCCGCCAATCCTGGCCAGCTCAGCGCAGTCGGAGCAAACGGGCGAGCTCAGCAAGGAGGGACGGAAGGAGACGAGACTCTACCACCTGACCGACACGGAATACGATCTGAATGAGCTCGAATCTGGAAACAGCATGTTGGCTAATTTATTTGATTGGAACTATCCCATTTTCGAGCTTGCAGAGCGATACGGGCGCTCAATCCTATCCAAGCTGAGCTACAGGATCTTCTTCGATTCCGGATTCTTTGAGTGTAAGTAGCAATTTGATCAATTTACCGCCCACCATTGCGCGCACTCCTACTCTCGTCGCCCTTGACTCGTCTACCTTCATCACTTAAACAAGGGCCGAGATTCTAGGCACCAAAATGGGCCGCGTTAGACTAACTCGAGCACTCCCAAATATCGCCCACTACAACGTAGCCTTCAAGATTCCAAAGCAAGCCTTCTTCAACTTCTTTCACGCCCTCGAAGAAGGTTATCACAACAAGCCATGTAAGTAAGACAAGCGCCATGGTTCCTAGAACAGCGGCCTCGCTAAAAGGATCCAAACCAAAAGCAATCGAGCGCCCGCTTACCTCTCCTCTCCTGCCCACTCCAGACCATAACCGGCTCCACGCGGCGGACGTGCTCCACGCCGTCTACTACCTGACCTCGCAGCCGATCGACAATTTTTGCCAAGTTCCGCTCGATCTCATCGAGCATTATGACAACCTACTTTCATCGACTAAAGTCGCCAGCTTGGACAGGATAAAGTCCATGGAGCGACAAGAACCCGGCCAAGTTGGTGGCACGGTTGGTAGTTGTGGCGAGTCCCTGTCAAAATTGCACAATCACATAGTAGCTGTGGTGGTGGCGGCTGCCGCAGCGGCAGCCGACTCGGAGCTACCATTTGGTATCATGGGCGCCAACTTGACCGCGCTGGAGGTGATGGCCCTCTATACGGCAGCGGCCATGCACGACTTCCAGCATCCTGGCCGCACCAACTCCTTTCTCGTAGCCACGAGCTCGCCATTGGTAAGCTAACTAAATGAAACAAATCGAAAATTGCGAGCCAACGTGAGGTAGAAATCCAGCAGTCCAAACGCTAACTGTCAATCAATCATCTCTGACAATCGCAAAGGCTCTCCTGTACAACGATCGCTCGGTGCTCGAAAATCACCACTCAGCTGCCGCTTGGGCCCTCTTCTATTCGGGCGAAAACTTTAATTGGCTTTGTAATCTAGAAAAGGACGAGGTAAGTGTGACTTGGTGGAGGGTTTGGGTCAAAGCCTGTGACTGCAATTTGAGAGATGAGTGGCCGGCGTTGGATTGTTGATGGGAAATCTTATCTCATCTCATCTGATCTTGATCCACGAAATGGCGCCATGAACCTGAATTGGATTAAATTACTGTCTAAAGGTTACTCTGGATGCCAACACTCGGATTCGATGGCCTCCGTTTTCAATCATAGCCACCCACTAACCGAAATTTGTCGATCTTGGGTGGGTCCGTTGAATTCGTCAGTTTAAACGTTTCAGGTTCATGATAATTGAGCTCATTCTGGCCACCGACTTGATGCGCCATTATGAGCTCGTTAGTGCCTTCAACAAAAAGGTAAGCCCACCTGACCAACCATCTTGTCTGGAACAATGGGCAGATGAGTCCTGCCTCTAATTTCAATTATAATAACACAGCACAATTTAATCTCTCGCCCGAATACCTCAAGTTGAGCGATGTTGGCCGACATAATATCGATTGGTTTTGCGAAAGTGATCGATTGCTTGTCATGGAAATAATAATCAAATTGGCCGATGTTAACGGGCCCATGAAAGGACACAAATTGCATTGCCAATGGACCGATAGAATCGCAATGGAGTTCTATGAACAGGGCGATGAGGAGCGAAACCTAAACTTACCGGTCTCGCTCTTCATGGATAGGTCGGACCCTCGCCTACCAGAGTTACAAAAGTCTTTCATAAAGTGAGTGCTTGGAATTTGAAGGCTCTCTGTCGGTTAGGGACTAGTGGTGGCACCAGGTGGGCTAGCAAGTTGGAGTTTGAGGGTTAGATTGATATAGCCGCTCAATCAGAGTTTACAGATTCATTAGGTTCGGTCCAATGAACAGCCGGATTAAGTTGGTGTGCTGCTAAGGCATTTGAGCTTGTCTGATCATATGTTTGGTCAGGCAGCCAACATCTTAATGTCTTCCAATCAGTCCAGCGCCCAATGTGATCGCCAAAACGTGTCAACTTACTAGTCTCTATTATGCGACACAATGGACTATCTATTGATCATTCAGCCTGTCCATCTTTTCATAACAACCATACTAATACAACCAATTCTTTCCGTTCTCTAGCCATTTGGTCGGTCCATTGAGTCATTCCTATGCCGCCGCTGGCTTCTTCCCCAAATCTACCGATCTCAAGCCCCACGATCAGACTCAAGTGGACAGTTGCGCAGAGCAAGAGTCAGTTTACAACCAAAGCAAATACTGGCTCATCGAAGATGATGAGGAATCTAGGCTAAACAAACAATTCTTGCACTGTGCGCAAACGTCAAATCTTAGAAACAACTTCCTCTATTGGGATGCCAAATCAAGGGACAAACAACAAACGTCCGTAAAACAATCCAATGATAATAACCAAAGTGACAAAAAACAACAAACTGACGAATCTTGATGCTCTTAAGCTAGTTCAGTGATATTTGTAAATACTCAAATCTTTGATCGTAATAATGTTGTCTTCCTTGTCGGACTCAATATGAAACTGTCACATGAGGAACCATTATTCGAATTAAATCCAGTCCTTTCTAAGCCAAGAACAGATACAATCCGCCTCTTGATTATTTCCAACAGTTCTACTTGACGTAAGGCTCGTAGCAATTGGCTTTTGAAGAAATTTTCGATTGTTTTCTTGAACATATAACGGCTCTCTAGGTCTTGCGAGCATTCTCCTTACTCACTCGACCAGTAGAATCTCCCGAGATTGAAGAACAGCTTTCGAAGATGGAGAGAGCTCTGATGATGTCAAAATTTCCTCGTGTCATTGCACAATGTAAGACCGAAATGAGGTAGGAATCGAGCGCGTAGTTTAGTTTACCTTATGCACCTTATGATCAGGCTCGTATAAGTGGACTCTTCAAGTGAAGCCCGGGTTTGAGAGAAACACCGAGATCAGAGCCGTCATATCGGGTGCATTATTTCGAGCGTTTATATAATAAAGGTGGTAGCTTGGGTCGGAAATTAGATACATGGCAAAATCGTAGACATTGACCAGACATCTTTGATTGGATCACAGCGTCTAACCGAGTCCCTCGTGATTGTCGGTTCCGATATGACGATATATCCGCCATGGCCGCCGGAAATCCGCCTGATCTTCGCACAATCGAAGCATTCTCGAGCGCTACCGCGAAGTCCGTGTAACGACCGATTCTCAGCGGCCCTTACGATTGGTCACCAGACCGTGTGATACATAATCGTACACACCGCCCAACGTACCACACGTTGCCTACGTGTACGGCAATGCCATCGCTCCTGATGGAAGTGATAAGATTTTGTATAAAAGGACGAGCTCCTGACACCGAAAGGTGTGAGTGTAACTGTTGAGAGCCGAGCGAAGCTTAGAGAGTGTTAGAGAGGTCTTGTCCCAGCTCCCAAGCTCAGGCCGGATAGACGGTCACCGCCAGTAATAAAACCTAAATAAGGTAGCAGTCATCCGAGTATAACATCTATAGTAAATTGTATGACTGAGGTCTGAACCTCCACGAATCATACAATCATTTGTACAATACTAGTCCCCAGCCGCTGCCGCCGGTTTCCTGTTCTATCCCAGGCAGCGTGCCATACAGTAAACGTTACAGTCCGGTCCAGGTTTTCCAATGTAACTTGCATCAAGGCTAAATTCTTCATTCGAATGTTGTCTCCTTAGGCTGAAATCTATCGCTCTGATCGCAGATGGGAGACCCGAAGACAGTGTTTCCCTCTGACTCCTTCGCAATCAGCTGGATAATACGTTGAGTTTGTTGACGGACTGGATTACGGAATTTTGTTGCGAAACTCTCAACATCACTAAAAGCATTGCAGAAGTCTACATTCCATGCTTTTCAAGAATAGTATGTACCAAACGACAAAAATAAATAAAACCAAATGACTAAAATAAATATCTGAATTGCATAGGTGCAGTCGCTCGAGACCGACGGTTGAATCCGCACGCCTTGGCGGTCTAACAAATTGGGCACTCCCGAGCCGCCACTCCCCCTCGACCTGAGGAGGGCCGCATGAATGCAACCCGCGGAACATGAGTCGGGTTTTGGTGTACTCCACGAGTGCGAGAGGTTTGTTTCGTTCTGCCTGAGTTTCTGGTCCAACCAGAGTGAACACATTCGATTTCGAAGCAGTACCATGGACACCCAAACTAGTGGTGAGATAAACCAAGCAGAAACCAAGGTAGAGAAAACAAACATCTATTGCGTGCCTGGCGACAAACTTTGCAAGGCGGACGAAAAAACAGTTCCTGCTGCTGGTACGTACAAAAGCGAAGACTACATCTATGCAAGTCTTGCCGGTCAGGTGATCATCAACCACGCTGGCAAGGACGTTAAGTTTATTGGTGTGCAAAGCAACAGCAAAGTAAATAGGTTCTCGGAAAAGAAGTGCTCAACAGTCGACGTAGGTAAAAAGTAGCTCACATCGAACTACATGATTGATTCCCTGAAAATCTGGCAAACGATACGAAATGGAATCGAGGCAAATGTCTGTTAAAGATAAAGTCATATTTTGCACAAAAGCCAACCACGAGGTTCCATCTAAATTTGAGCTCCCACCCCCATTGGCCAGTGAGCAGAGGCGAGGTGTTGTTCTACCTGATGGCAGCATAAATTGGACATGTCCTTGCCTGGGTGGGTTACCTTACGGACCATGCGGATTCGAGTTCCGAGAATTCTTCAGCTGCCTTCACAGTATCCAGGACTCCGATGATGCCGACGCAGCGAAAGCTCAGGAATGTTTTCCCAAGTTTGCGAGCATGAAGCAATGTTTCAGCCAATTTCCCAAGCTATACCCGCCCGATGAGGACGATGAATTGATGGATTCTGCTAATAAGTTGGAAGAGGAATCGAAAAAGACGGAGACATGAGTCACTCAGTTCACTAGAAGACAGTCACCAGGCGTACAACTTTATTCTCGATCGTAATTACTATTAAACTTTACCTCCTCATTCACTTAGCTCCTCTTGATGATTTACAAATCATGGCTCCTTCTTTATTGACTGCGTGAAGATGCTCGTTCCTCTGTTATCAGAGATCTGAATAAGTTATATACCATAGCCCAAGTAGCTGCCATTCGCTCCTAATGTCGTTGAGCCCAGAACGTTTGGGGAGACACCGACCAAACCAGGACCGGTGAGCATAAGTGGTTGCTCGGCAGTAACACTCTTGTCTTTCTGCTCCTCGAGCCGGGTCTCAACTGCCTCCTTAAGCTGATCTAGCTGAGTTCTCATTTCGCACATGGTTTGTATCATGTAGGGCATTGCAAAGTCCATTATCTTATGTCGCCACGCCAACTCTAGAACGACATCCGGATGAAGTAGGTCATAGCATTGGAATAGGCAGGCAGCAAAACATCCATGTTTTTTGTTCTCGAGGAACCAGCTTAATAACTCCTCTGCCAGTTCAGGAGCGCGTGATTCAGCAGCATACTCCATGGCATCTTTATAGAGACCATCTCTCTTGCATAACTCAACTGATTGCTTCCAACGATTGTTGCTCTTATAGAGGTAAGCAGCGATCCGTCTAAATTCGATTAGCTCGTGTTTCTCTAGACGTTGCGCAAGAGCAATCGTGTCAAAATTGTCGAAAGCATCAATGGAGGCCCTAAGGGCGGTATAATCTTCCTCTTCAATCAACAAATCGTTGAGAGCTTCGTTAATTGCTTTGTTGTTCAAAGTCTGAACCGATCTTAGGTAAGGCTTTACAAGCGGCAGATGATTTGTCTGATCAAGATTATGTGGGAGCAAAGATTAGTGAGACGGACTTGGTTATCAGCGTAAGCTTCGGATCAGGTCATTGGACTTACCCTTGTAAAGAATGAGACTGCCCGCGTGTGGTCCATTCTAGGGACCAGCACCAGTAGTAGGTCGTTGAGTAACATGGGGTGGTAGTCTAGGTAGAATTGGATTGCCTTGAAATATAACTCTATGTTTGCAACTTTCGTTATCATTTCTTTGAAGTGCGCCTCGCGCCAGGCCTCAGATGGGTGACTTATCATAGTAATTACAGCGTTATCGTACTCCTCGTATTTATCATATAGGAAAACCAGCTCGGCCCACAGGTGTGCCTGCTCGGCTGCCCTAAGGACCTTCGGAATGTTGACGCGTGACCAGAATAGCTCAAGATGTTCTTTCATCTTATTTGGCTTATATTTTGAATAAAGAATGGCCAACTCCGTGAACATTCCCATGTGGGCTCTTTCGAGACCTAAGGCTGACTCTAATAGACTAATTAATTCCTCGCAATAACCACGTTCTTGGTAATAATTGATCAGTTCCTCCAATTCGTCAGCATGTACAACAATATGAAGACCACACATAGGGGCGAGTCTAAATTCTTTGTTGTCTACGCAGGCGAAACAAACCTCTTTCCAAGTTTTGGTGGAGTTTGCCTTTCGAGCAGCATCAACAGCTCCTTGAAACTCCTTTAGATACACTAATGTGACGGCAAGTCTACTGAAGTTCGAAATGTTGTTATATAGAAGTTTAGCAGCCTCGTAAAGACCGTCATCGAAACATCTATCACCAATTCGAGATATGTCGGCATTGTTAGGTCCAGAAATGAACTCCTCGAGATCAGCCAGGCGACCGGTTTTGGCATATGCGTAGATCAGTTCAGATTCAATAGACGATTCTCTTGACTTTTTTCTGGCCATTTGCAGATACTTGACTAAATCCTCCCAGCTGTTGTGCTTATGGGCAGCGGATACAACGTCCATGTAGTCATTTGGCTCGCCAGCTTTGATAAATGAGTCGATTGCCTCTTTGACGAGCCCTTGGGCGAGTTGCGCCTTAGCTAGTAGACTCCAGACTGCTGGTTCGTTACATTTTTCAGCGAACTCGTATGCTCGATCTAAGTTCTTGATGTTCTCAATGAGCACCTGAATGGCGGATGTATTGACATCAAATTTCTTGTAGATAGCAAAAGCCTCCTCGTATAACTCTGAATTGATTGCAATACCTGCTATGTCAGGGGCGTCGTAGTTTTCCAATCTGTTGATATAGTCCATAACTCTTGTACGATCTGCTTTGATTGCTGTCAAGATTAATAGGTTCTGGAGGTTGCGATGGTCTGCGAATATTGAGTTGTCTAAAACTATTTTCTCTAGAAGTTCAATGAGCTCATTGGGTAACTCAGCGCTCATGAATGCTTTGACAGCGACTGAGACGTCTTCGGGATCTTGTGTTTCTGACAAGGCTGTCTGGACGACTTGGTCTATCAATTGTCGTCGGAATGGATTGGTATCTTGTAGAACTTGAGCCCAAAGCTCTGGATCTCGCCTTTTTACAAGATAGCGTGCCTCGCTCTTGAATAGTGAATTGTCATTGCATACATTAATAAGTTCGATGTCACATTGTCCGCGTTCATAAGCAACACAAGCTAAATGAGGGTCGCGTTTCTCGCAATATTTGCCCACCACTTCACTGCTGTAATGTTGATTCTCACGAAGGAATTTTTCTGGATTGTGGTTGGAGTCTATGTAGATTTTAGCCAGAGCGTTATGCGTCGCCGCCTCTGTATTACCTTCAGCGGCCCTTGCCTCTAACCAAGGTTGCAAGAGCTTCAATCGATTCCTCTTTTCAACTTCCTCGACCAACTCCTCAGTTTTAAATTGCCCTCTCACGACGTTAATTAGCTGCTTTATGGCATCCTCTGCGCAGTCAACATCAAGTAGGCCACCAACTACAACGGGAAGCCTCGACGGGTTAACCTTCTGAACATAGATCTCAATATATTTTGCGAGATTGTTGCGAGATAAGTATAGAACTAAATCGTGAACTAAATTGAACCGATCGCAAACTATGATCAAAGGAAGTTGGTCGGAGAGCTTCGCCTCTTTGAGGAAGTTTTTTACGCGTTCTGGATCATAGTGGTTACTTTCGCGACAGATGCGCTCCACTTCCTTGAGTTGCCCAGTTTTGCAAGCCGCTTGAATGTATTTAAAGTGAACTTCTTTGTCCTCACTAAAATTGACAATTGAACCTAGAAAATAGAACAGACCCTCGTAAGATTTGAATGACTCGAATAAGTCAATTAGGGCGTCGGTAGATAGCTGCTCGTGATACTTGGTCGCAATTTGCACACAAATTTGTAAGTTCTGACGAATGTTTGATGTTAGCATAGCCTTCAAGCACTCGAGCGAGTCTTCGACGGACAGTTTCCCGAAGAAGGCTACTAACCACTCGGGATTCAACAAGTTTGTATGAACGACTGCGCGCTTGATGTCATATAGATCACTGTAGTGCTCGAGAGCACGTTGAAGTAGACCGGCTTTTTCACAAAGTTGCGCGATGTGGGGACGATCGTAGTGAGTGAACATTTGATTACCTAAAATTGCATCAGCAACCTGTGGAGCGGCAGCCAAGTTCATCTCAAGACATCTGGTTTGGAGCGGGCCATCCTCTGGAAGATTCCTCTTGAGAGCGTCCAGTAAGAAAGATGTACACGGCTGGACCAGGTTTTGCTCCATGAAGACATCGACAATGTGATTTATGTCAGCCATATGCTCATCCTCAGCGACAAGCATCTGTGCAAACTGAGCACCCTTCTCGGGGTTTGACCTCATGACTTGGCGGAGTAGGTTCACGTAGTCGGGAGTGTATCCAGCCTTCTTAGCATACAAGACGATCTTTTGAAATTGACCTGTTTCGGCAAAGCACTGGATGACTTTGCTAGGAACGTTGGCACGCAGGTAGACCGAAAGGGCTAAGGTTGGATCTAATGGCTTGACTAAGTCACCAAGTTCCTCGCTACACTCAAGTTTATCATCCTTGAGCCATTTCTCCAGCAGCTGCTTACGACCCTGCTGCATCACAGGCCTGCAAAGCTCTAGAGACTCAAACTTATTCAATTGTCCCTGATCTAACAGAATACCAAAGTATTGTAACAATGGCGATGTTTGTCCAGCAACAGTTGGAACAACTTGGAACTTTTGAATTGTTTGAGGCGTCCGGAGGATCCCTTTTGGTGCGTTTGCAGCAATTTTCGCAGCCTCGACATATTGTCCATTATCAAAATAGACGTTGAATTGGCGAACGAACAACTCCTCGGCACCT
>Ga0209372_1000151_pt1 | contig 53255 bp, 29 predicted proteins | sample AgamicAtPe_FD_187170 | JGI IMG/M metagenome (GOLD analysis project Ga0209372, IMG submission 187170) | Agave microbial communities from Guanajuato, Mexico - At.P.e (SPAdes) (version 2) | ecosystem: Host-associated > Plants > Phyllosphere > Phylloplane/Leaf | place: Guanajuato, Mexico | collected... | reverse complement strand
ATGGCTCGCTTCTTATAACTTCTGGCGCCATGTAAGCGTGGGTCCCCGCATAACTTATGCTGGTCACAGGTAGTTTGTCATTGAATACTTTGTGCGTCCCAAAATCGGAAATCTTCAGAACATCGTTGTGGGTGAGTAGAATGTTCGAAAGTTTTAGGTCACGATGTATTATATTTTTCGAGTGTAAATACTTCATTCCACTGGCTATCTGTTGGGTGAAGTCGCTCAATATTGTCGACGACAACTGCCTACCGCTATGGATGTGTTCGTGTAAGGTTCCATAGGGACACCATTCCATGATGATATAGTAATAATTGGCGTTCTCAGATATGCCACGAAACTTGATTATATTCTTGTGGTTCAGTTCTCTCAAATGTCTGATTTTGGTCAATGAAACATCTTTAACCCGTTTTACAGCCACCGGAGTATTGCTCAATTTACCATAAAATACATCTCCTTGTGATCCGCAACGTTGAAAATCGTTTCTGCACATCCGTATTCGTTCGAAGGGAACTTCCCAATCATCTTCTACGTGCTTATGGTGATGTATTTGCTTATCTTGTTTTGCTAGTTCACGTATTTTCGTCATGAAGTTCTGGAACGAGAAACCCAACCATTGAGAGCTATCACCAGTTTCAGGTTGTTTATCCATGGTGAGATTCTGCTGTGGATCGTAAGATTCTGTTGATTGCTTACAAACAATCTCGAGTTGAGTCTCCATCTTGGGCCGATGGGGGGAAGGTGAGGTCAAGCGTTTGTGAATGATTATATCGATATAATGAGGTCCGTCATCTGTGAGTCATCAATGGGTATCGCAATAGGCCCATGGTAATTTGGTGGTAAAATGGTCATGTCAAACTAGTCGTTGTTACGTCGAATCGAATAGTGAATTACAGTCAAAACCCTCAAATTCTAAAGAACGGGTTGTAATTCTTGAGAAATAATTTCAACAGCAGTAGTAGCCTGCGTCTGAGCCAGAATTCCACTGAATTTCACTATTACGCAATGGCGCACCTGCGCGACATTGCTAGATCGCGCCCAAATCTCACCTTGAGAACGCTCAACTAGCATTTACACTTGTATTCCTATATCATCGCTAGAAGCTAGAGTTTATTTTCGAAACGGATCTGCTGGCTTCTCCAGAAGTTTTACATTTCAGGCCCATATTCTCACGACCAATAAGAATAGTATGTTCGAACCAAAAACAAATGGGGCCTGCGTTCACTCGTTCGCTATCATCATTTCGTTCTTATTTATTTTTTTGGTCATGAGTACATACTGTGTGAGTACGCGAGACAAGATCTCACCGGAAAGAACTTTCTCACCTGTAGTGGAACGTAAATGTCTGCGGAACTCGACACCAAAAATGAACACTATACACAATCCAATTCGACCATTGGCCAGTCGGCCATCTCGAGCAACTCGGATTCTCGAGCTTCTTTGACCGAAGAAATGGGTCATGTAAAAGGAGGAGGATCCAGATTTCGACATTTAGGCGCACTGGCTCGCTTGTATCGATAAAATTGGGCGGAGGCTTTTTACTATAGTTCTCATCGAAGATGATAGTGGGGTTGCAAAGGATTCGGGTAGATTGGGGATTGGCGTCTTAATCCAAAAATTTCTATAAATAGTCAGAAGAATGCTGGAGGTTCATGAGTCCTGGAGGTGGACAGAAATCACCGTATCGTATATGTTGCACACCCTATCATGGTATCTCTGGCCAATAGATGCCTGGTCTGATGCCAGAGACATATAGTTGTTCTCTTCGTCGCCATACTTGGGCCACTTAAGGCCAAACTGATCCAGAGCCTGTCCGGTGTACGCAAAATGGGACCAAATTTTGATCATCCGCTGCGACATCTCAATGTCTTTTCCTGAATAGACGTCAGCCATACGCAGTGGTCGCCCAAAGACAAACTCAACCTCATCATGATGCGTGCAGCCCATCCAATCATGATACTGGCTAAGAGAGGATCTATGGGTATAGAGATAGAAGTATACATTCCTGCCCGATTCGGACAGGGTTCGTGCTAGGGATCTTGCTGGACACAGGAAAATTATATCGGTTATGAGACTGGCGACATTTTTGCCAAAATCAGCGTACTTGTTGAACTCGGTTGTGTTTCCAACGATCGTTCCATTGTCTAGCACGCGAACCTGGGATTTCGGCATAAAGCTTTCTAGTATGGAGGTGCTAGTCCTCAGTAGGGGCTTGTAGAGGTGGGCTTGAGCGCCACCGCCATTGCGTGAACCAGAGGCGCTTTGTATCTCTGAGTTGTTGAGGGACAGGATCGATGCCTGCGATAGTCGCTCGATTTCCTCCGTCAGCGCCAATTTCAATGGCTCTATACCATCGACTTTTGGCACATCTCTCGAGGGAAAAACTGATGGCATCCCATAGTGAAGCATGAAAGTTCCCTCGTCCGTATTGGTTCCAATCAAATAATCTTTTTGTGGGCCAACTTTGAGATTGTCTGGATCAAACGAATCCATTATCGGTCCATTTGGAAAGACTCCCTTCTGATCGTTACCTGTTGGAAAGAAGCCCGCATTCCCCGGCGCACCCATAGCCTTCAAGATGTCGAGGGATGACTTATTTCTCATACATTCAAGCGTTAAATCATTTAGAACGGCGACATCAAGATCGAGTTCGCCTGAGTCGTCCTCGTTGTCGATGACGGTGACATTGTTTTCATCGAACACTTTCGTGCCCATGGTTGTGCTTGTAGGGTTGATTGGCACTCTGGAGGTCATGGTTGTTGGTGAGTCGGCCGCTGTTGATTCACTTCGCTTTCCTCTCGTTCCATTGCTCGCTTGTTCAGGATCAGGTATGAGACATTTTAGACGCTTCGCAACCATTATGGATCCGATGCCTTCGCTTGTTGCGGGACCCTTAGTGTCCGTATTGACATCATACGAGCGCAAGAAGGAGATGGGCACTCCACTCTGCAAGATTGCTCTCTTAAATAAAGGCTGACTAGCTGGTGAGATCATGTGAAGGCCCACGGAGTGGCCACCAGCGCTCTCGCCAAACAGAGTCACCTGCTGGGGGTCGCCGCCAAATTGCTTTATGTTTGACTGTACCCATTCCATAGCCATCCGCTGGTCCAAAATTCCAACATTGTTGGGCGCGTTTTGAGGGTTGTTTGCGTTTAGAAAGCCGAAAGCGCTAACGCGGTAGTTGAGTGTCACCACCACTAGGTCCCCAAGCAATGCCAACGCTGATCCATCATTCTCGTCCACACTAATCCCACCATACTGAAAGGCACCTCCGTGTAACCAAACCATCACTGGTCTCTTCCTGCTCTTGTTGAATTTTAGCGACGGTGTCCAAATGTTGAGGTATAAACAATCCTCGGTCATGATCTTTGTGAGCACGTGTACAGGCGATGATCTCGACGCTAGTGTCATAGATGGTTGAACGCAAAACGGTGGCCACTTGGTTGCCTGCAAAATCCCGTCCCATTTCTCTATAGCCTCGGGTGCCTTGAACCTCAGCTCACCAATGGGAGGCTTGGCGTATGGAACACTGAGAAAGGTGTACAGGTGTTTGTTGAATTTTATCGATCTCACTCCCTCCAAGACCCCTAGCTTTGTTTTAAGCAGGATGGGCGAATCAAAGGCTGCTCTGAGCAAATATTCGGCCGGCACCATGAGCTCAACTTCCTCAATTGAAGTGCCGGTTATTTTGAACTGACTGCTAACGTTCAGCCATGTTGGCTTCAATCTTGGTAGGTAAAGCTCTGTCCAAGGATCGGGATTCATCTGAGCCCGCCGGCTCTGGTCTGTTTCGTTGATCAAGTTTGATCTGGTTCCAGACTGGTGTTGGCTAGCCGGACTGGTTGCCGCTCTTGGTCCGCGTTGGTGTAGGGTGAGCGAGGCTAGCGACGATTGTCGGTATCCAAGACTGGGGGTTTGGTTCGTTCGTTGGATGAGCATCTCCTGTTGCTTGGTTGGCTCATGGAGCGGCAAGTCGAGCGATAGAGAGGCGGCCTCCTCTAAGGCATGCTGCTCATCAGCACTCCGAACCAACAGCACCTTGACCCGGCTTGGCATCAAATCTCCATTCGATGGAAGCTGTTCGCTCCCTCCATCCGACACAACTAATGTCGAAATACAGCATAGAACGACAAGTGGAAGCGTTCGTTTAATCTTGATACACATAATTTATATGTTTTATATTCCTATCTTGCAACTGATGATATTCTGAGAGCGCCAGCTTCCGCTTTAGATTTAGCTTATTGAACTTGATCTCCAAATCGCGCAGAGCTCCGCTCTATTCTGCGCCGATTTCTGGCGATGATCCCGTCGCGCTTGCAACAAAATCTGCGCAACCCTAAACTATCCTGCTTCTTCAACAATCTTATGGTTAGGCTGGCGATTCGATTGTGTTTGTGCCGTAAAGTTACGTGATTTTACACATCCAGCATCTCGGCAGACTCTATCTCCAATCTAAGCTTACAACCTCGAAGTTCAGGTTCAACTTTCGATCGAAAGATCCCCTCAACAGGTATCGCTCGGTTTGCTTGAGTAGCCTGCCAGTTGTTGTAGGTTCCCTTTCGTGTCAAAATAATGAACGATCCTGCGCAATCTAGCTAGTCACGCTCAGACTTCCCCCATCAATCGCTTGAATAAACTCAAGTTAGACTATTCTAAATCGTCTCCCAGTCAGCACTTTCTTCAAAACTCTCAAACCACCAAACAAATGCCAAGATTCTCAGCCAAATTGTCAACTCTTGAGGTTTTGCAACTTCAAAATAGATTGAGTTGTCAGTTCGAATTTAAGGTTGACACTCGACAGGCATTGACTCCTTTCGTCAAACACAACTCACCTGGATGACATAAGAGATTTGGCTTGCACTTATTTGCACATTATTAAAGCTAAATCTATCGTGCAAACATCACTCTCTCACCTCAATCTAAACTGATCAAACTGTATCTTCAAGTCTACTAATGTTTACACTTTCTCCCGCCCAAACACAATCGAGCTATCACGTACTGACTATCAATCTTCGCCTTTGGCCATCGCTGGTGGCTTTGTAAGGGTTTCAGGCTGATATTGCCCGATGAATGAGGATCCCTCTCTGATAGGTGGATTGAAAACAGTTCGCCGAGCAACTTTTGCTCGGTCGTCCGAGAGAGTCGAGATACCCTTCCGCACATCGTCGCATGTTTCAGTTGATATCTCGCTATCACTTTACTCTCAATTTGGCCGAAATTCCTCGGCAGCGGATCCCAGCTTACTCAAAGCTTCAACCTGCAAGAATTTTGCACAATTGGCATGTCGGTGGAGATAAATAAGAAGCAGGAGAGACTTGCAGGTGTAGCTCATGAAGGAAGCGAGGTGAGGGTTGAGGGATAGGTATTGGAGGGAAAAGTGGAAGCGGAGGGAGGAGCAAGAGGGTGGTAGCTTGGGGAGCAGTGCTGTTCGCCTCAGCAGAAATTCGATGCCAAACGGCTAGATGGCTTGAACAAATGCCATCCATTGGATTCTATCTATCCATTTATTACCGATGCAAAAATTCACTTCCTCAAAGCCAGTAGAAGTGTCTTTATAAATTCAGAGTTCGCCTCCTACAGTTAGAAGTATCAAGCTCGTGTGTTCTAGAGCTGACAACAGGAAGAAACTGACTTTGTTTCGGGCTCGAACGGTTCGCTGGATTATGGATAGGAAACAAAAAAGCGGGTCTTCTTCCAACTTGGCTCTCGTTTTCTCTAACTAATGAAGTAGGCCGAGCACGAAGGGAGGTTAACACAAGCCGGCCACACGCTAAAGGCTGGCCTTGATAGCAAGACCGGCAGCTATATTTGCTGCCGGTGTCAGAATTTAGTTCAGGTTCGCTATCTTCCTTGTCCATGATATCGCTCTCAAACGAAACAAGAACAACCTGAGATAAATCTCTCTAGTTTTTCGAGCGAGACAGATCAAGTTTATGCCCTACCAGCGGGCAATCACCGTTGGCCCGAATAGAGCATTCATCATTAGCAACTTGGCCTCTACATTCGCCCACCATTCTAGGGTTCGCTCCATCTTTGTTCCCGAGTTTCAACTTGTTCCATGTCGGATAAGCGGACGAGCAATTAGTTCAGCTAGTGACGACACATCAGATATTGTCCATCCGTACGAAAGCTAGACTTGAGATTGGACTGTACACCTACTTTGTAACCATCGAGTTCAGGATTCAAGCTATTGGTGTGTCAGAGGGGGACCTTGAAATTGCGATACAGTTGGGTGTAATTGACAACCATTGGCAGACTACTGTTGCTTGTCTCTTCCGTGTTTTGTTGAATCTAGTGGGATCCAATGCAATCCAAGCTGACATCTGTGGTTTGGTAGAATAATTCAAAACCTTGTTAAATTATTCACACGATTCAAGAGTCAAGCTCTAAGTTGAAATCTCTCGAGTTAGAGAGGGTGCAAAGCAGAGAGCGTATCCTCGGCAAAATTTGTCTTACACACAAGATCATCATCCTGCTGCAGAGGGCTGATTGAGAAGGAAAAAAGCCCAAGAGGCCGAGAACAGATACGAACCAAGTTTTTCAAGTTGATTCTTCTATCCGTTCGTGTCAGGCTTGGCTAGAGGGTTTTGTTCCCTTACTTACGCTGCTGTAAATAAGAAACACTCGAGTTGCAACAGACTAGGTTCGAAGTTGAAAATCTCCAAAATCGCCCATATCCTAGCTTGAACGAGAGCTGATGGACCTTTCGATCATGATTGGCGAAGTTCGATTGAAATGAATACCAAAAGGAACCTCTCCAGGCCGTTGAGCGACCGTGGATCTTGTTTGCGCCAACTGTTAGATTGGCCTGGCTGACCAACGTAGACTCCAACTCATGAGATTCAGGCGAGATGGTCGTTTCCTGGCAGCTGATCAACTCATCTAGGTCCGTTGACCTTCAAATTGAAGCTGGAATGAGAGGGTTAAGAGAATTGTGGCTGTCTGATTCATGCACCCCGCTGAGCCATGTGCTAGATGAGGGGCAGACTATGGAAGAGATCAGTTTCTGAAGCCAATTTGGGCGAATTCTCTGACTGAAGAGCTGGACTCGGTGGCAAGTTGCCTCGCTGGTTGAGTCAAAGAGATCTCTTCTCAATCAGGATAATACCTTTCCTAAAGCTATCTGCTAACAAGATAAGCCAAGCTCAAATATGCAGAGTAGATTACTGACAAGCTAGCAAGACATCTTGGTGGCAAGGGTTACCCGTGTTAGAGTGCTCTCGCTCACTGAGATACAAAGATAATGGTGCCTATCAATAGCTGATTTTGGGCGCACGCAGGTACCGATATTGCCAGTACATATCGTCTATGATGATTGCAAATGTTAACCTGATTCCAATATCAGGGATTGATGTAGTTGTTTTTGGTTTCGTCTTTAACCAAGAGGTTTTTCCTTTGATTCATCGACTCTGAGTTTAAGCTGCGATGAGTCATTCCGACTCACGAATACGCGAACGATCACCACGCGCGCACAGCATCGTTTATGAATGACTAACTCAAATAATGCTCAAGATTGCTTGCCATCGAACACCTGATTTGACTGTTGACATGCTATTTACTTCGAGAAATGATATGGACCACTTGGGGTTGCTGTCAAATTGTCTAAATGTATTAAACTCTCACTTACTCCCCTCACTCCAGCTTACTGGCAAATGTTAACATTTTTGTTATGTTTACGAGGGTGCGGATCGGAAGCCAGCAGCGAACAGACGAAGAGATTTTCATCTTGAGACGAACAGGTCTAGCATAAAACATTTCGTCTCTTTCTGAATGAGGGCACCTAGATAGCAACTCATACATGAAATCCTGAAAGAACGAATGGAGAAGGATACAACAGTCGACTCGAGTTTACACACAGTATCGCCGGTAGTGTCGCAAATATCTAAAGAATCAGACGAGACAAACCAAACGAACAATCATGTGACCCGACCTTTACAGCCAGCTACTCAATCAAAACCAACACCATCCATAGCACCAAGTCCTACCTCGAACAACAGTGCTTCGCCACCGGCTTCGAGCAACAATCCAAGCTCGCACTCTTATTATCAGAGAATCCAGCGTTTAGATAGTGATGTTTTTGTAGCCTGTGATAGATTGACAAAATCGAAATATTATGCCATAAAACTACTTCAATTGGACACTCTCGACGATATTGACTTCAAATTAATGACACATGATCTACAAATCTGTAATCAACTAAAACATCCAAATATTCTACACTATTTACACAACTTTGTGCACCGAGATCAGATTTGGGTCGTCTCATCCTTGTGCTCTTTTACATCAGCTGATAGACTCTCAAAACCGTTTGGTTTACCCGAACTAGCCATAGCTTTCATTATCAGAGACACACTGAGCGCCTTGGACTACTTGCATAAACACGGCCTTATACACCGCTCAATCAGGGGCTCGCATATCTTGGTTGACTCCTCAGGTAAATGCCTATTGACTGGCCTAAGATACTCAGTTAATTGTATAACTGAGGGCAAATGGCGACCTTACATGCACGAGTACCCCTTAAAGGCTCGGCCGAATATTAATTGGTTTTCGCCGGAAATCCTGGAACAGAATTTGTTCGGCTACAATCACAAATCTGATATATATAGCCTGGGTATCACGTGTTGCGAGTTAGCGAATGGAGTTGTTCCTTTTAGTGATTTACAACCAACTGAGATGTTGTTAGATAAGTTGACTGGTAATGCGCCGCGTCTCTTAGACCAAACTTGCCAGGAACTAGTCAATTTAAAGCCCAACGAGATGAACCCTGAGGATCGAGATAAGTATTTTGTATTTCGGGCTCGCCAATTCAGTACCTCGTTTCACACTTTCACCTCAGGTTTGTGTCTGAATTTTGATCCCCAAAAGAGACCGAATGCGAGCAAACTGTTGAATCATAGTTTTATAAAACAAATAAGGAGATCACCAGCCTCCAACTTGTTGGATTTCCTGGATCCAAATCATCAAGTTGCCCGGGAGGGAGTTGTTTGTAGATTCGTGAAGCGCGAAAGTAGTAGCGATAGTAGGAGTGTAATTGACAGCCCGTCGAGGAGCAGTCAAGTCTCAGAATCGCCAACAGCAATAACCTGATCAGTCTCGACCCCTGCTGCCTTAGTCATGGGAATTGATTTATGGATTATGCGAAACCCATCTGTCTCATGTCCCAGCTTAAATGCGCCAGAATCATCAATATTGATGAATTAAAATATACTGATACACAATGAACAGATTGAAACACTAGTGTTGTGCCGCAGCATTACTCAATACTTGTCCCAACTGCCTGCCTTTCAAGCAGAACTTGACTTCATCTACATAGTTGGCTTACCACAGATTGTCTGGCCCAAGTTTCGGTAAACAGAGCGACATCCAAACGTAGCCCTTGTAAGCGTAACTTTGTCGATCCGGTTTCACAGCGGAACTCGTCTTCACAGGTTGAAATGTTGCTAGAGAGCCGAATCAATATGTCGCATTTAATTATCGGTGCCTCATACTCGAACAACCATTCATATCGATCAGAGTACCCTACTGCTGTTTGACAGTAGTTCCACCAACAATAAACGAAGTGAAAACATCAGGAACTAGTTGGTCTCTTTACTGTGTTATGTTGAAGGGGCTTGTCGTCATCGAGACAACGCGCTCAAAATTTACGTGTTGCCATTATGGCAAGCTCGCTACTCGTGAGTTGCAACTCTCCCCTGACAACCGATGCCGTTCGGCTTCATTGGTCGAATTTTCTGGCAAGAGATGAGACCAAGTTCGGTTAGTATAAAAGGCATACCGAGACAGCTCATTCATATTGTTTTAAGAGTTACCTACGCGACGATCAAAAGTGAAATCAAAGTTACCTGACGACCTTCCTAGTGACTTCAAATTGACAAGATGGCTAACAAAATCGCGTGCCTTACTTTCGCCTGTTTGGTTTGGGCAACAGTCTTGGCTAGTGCTGATGACGCGCCTGCTGTTGGCGCCACTGACCAACCCTCAACGATACCAAACGAGCTTAACAGAAACGATGGCGCAAATAGAGACAATCAAGTCCAACCGAACTCGCCTCAGATTTCAAGTTCAACACTCGCGCCCATCAACCCGGACGTGGAGGATTCGGATGAGAACCAGTACCATGTGATTCCATCGCCGTTCAACTTCTTCAACCAAGACCAGGACCGACCGAGACCAGGCTCTCTATTCCAGCAACTGTTTGGCGGCAACTTCATCGACTCACTGAGGCGCCAACAAGAGCTCATGGACAGACAGTTCAGGAGGCTCGAGGTTGAGGCCAATGGCGATGGTCAAGAGATTAGCTACTTTTCGCGTAACGGAGTCACCTACTCCAAGACTTGTACCGTGAAGCGAGTTCAGTGAGGAGCCTTGGGCTTCAAGCATCTCCAATGAAACTTAAATCAGATCAACTCTACCCAATGACCCAATAAACGTTGAACCAACTGTTGGTAATTGTGGAGTAACAGCAAGATAAACTTAACTTTTATTCTTAACATCCAACTATTTACAGACCCTCATCAGGTTTATCGTGGAGCGTTGCGTCCAGTTGCTCGCTTTCTCTCTTTGTTTTGCGCAACAACCAAAACGATCGCCTCTGTTTTAGCGGAAAGACTCCAGCTGATTTTGATTCACCCTGTAAAATGTGCTCCACTGTCATTCCATAAGCACAGACAAACAAACGAACACCCAAACAAACACGAGCTCGTCGTCTACGAGATGCTTTCCACATTTAGTCAACGGCTGATTTGCCTACCACTCCTAGCATCAGGTAACTTGGGCACGACATCCCCAAAGAGGTCAGCCATACCCTAATTTCCCGTCCTTACCTAATTCAGGCTTTTCTTGAGAGAAGCTCAAGTTGTTGCTGTTGCTGTTGGTTCAAGTCTTGATCGGCCATGTTTTCTGCTCCTAGCTGCTTCCTCTGGTTGCCCATAGACTCACCCTGTTCGCCTCCACCAAGCTCGCTGCTCAACGAGGAACTGGCTGCTGAGGGTTTGGCGGCACTTTGGCCATCGAGGGAGCCGCCGCTTTGGCCTGTGGCTGGCGCAGACCCTTGCTGCTCGTTGAGCTCGTTGGATGAACCATCGAAGGGGCTCCTGTTGTTAGCTGCCAATGGACGGGTCCCATTGTTGGGCCGCGCAAATTGGCCACCTAAATCAGCTCGCTGGTCTGAGACAAGGGAGTTTGCATTCAACGAACTCGATGCACCATCGCCGCTCGATCCTGGTGAGAGTAAATACGAGGCGGGAAACATGGAGTTGCAATAGATGCCATCATTGAGCTTGTAGAAACTTGTCGATTGCTCGCAATCAACCTGCCACCACCAAACGCAAACAAAGTGTTGCTGACTGAAAATGGTGCCGTTCGGGCATAGGAACGTGTCAAAGCGGCCATCGTTTTGGCAAATGTGAAATACTTGGCACTGGGTCTCCAAGTCAGCATAGTAGCCGCCTGGACAGGATTGGCTCATGCAGTCGAAGGAGGTTTTTGGCGGCGACGAGTAGATTGGGTAGTCGGCCAAGGGTTCACCAGGAATTGTGGCCCTCAAGCCGGCCAACTGGTCGGCGGCGCTGACACCCTTTTGGCCCTGAGGTCTATCCAGCCGCTGTCCAACTCTGTTCTGGTTTGCGCCAGCCGCGTTGCTGGCGCCTAAGGATGCTTGCAAATCACTCTCATCGGTCGAGTCTTGCTGCTTCTCCGGCTTGAACGCCGAGCCAAAGGTCAATCTGGACCCGATGCCAGAGTTCGAGTGTCTAGAGGGCGGCGCTTGGTTTGGGTTGCTTGTTGAAGAGCCAGCGCTCGTCTGCAAACCGCTCGCTTGCTCCCCTTGCTCTGCACTGGCCCCAATGCCAGCCTCCAAGCCGGACTGAGAGGGCCACCTACTGCCTTCGGTGGTGCTGGTGGCCGAGGTTGTGGTTGTTTGGAGTTGTTGTTGCTGCTGCGGCTGGTTAGCGGCGTTAACTTGCTCCAGGCCGCCAGTCACCTGATCGAAGCCGGACGGCTGGGTTGCAGTGATGCCAAGCTCGTCAGTTTGCTCGCTGGTTGCATTCGGCTTGCTTGTGGAGTCGCTAGGTCGCTGATCAGCGAGTTGGCTCATCGTTGCGGCCGGCTGCTGCTGCCCATTCGTGACCCTGACGCCCTGTCCGCCCGTCAGCTTCTTCGTTCCACCTTGACCAGACTGCGACTTCCTGCCACCTGGCGCCGACTTCGTGCTTGCCTTGCCAGATTTGGGCTTGCTGCTGCTGGCGCCGTTGTTGGCTGCTGCCGAGTCTGCTTGTTGCAGAGTCGCCTGTTTGTTCGTGCCGTTTGTTCCATTGTTTTTCCTCTTGCCAGCGCTGCTCTTGCCTCCTGCGGACGAGCTTGGTTTGGACCTCTGGTTTGTGCCCCCAGCGGTTTGTTGTTTCAAACTCGATCTCTGGTCTGCGGAGCCTGACTCTGAGCCAGCCTTCTTTCCGTTTGCTTTGCTCTTGACGCCACTCGGCGCCACTTGTTGCTTCCCGCTTCCGTTTTGGCCGCGTTGCTGCTGCTGCTGTTGCGAGTCGCCACTCGAACCAGCGCTCGGCTGGCTCGACACTGGAACCTCGCGAAAAGTGTCACTGGGAGTGGTGAAGCCGCCGCCAATGCCGCTTGTTGCGCTCGAGTCGCCGATTGTTCCTGCGGCCGGCGAGTCGCCGCTTGAGCCCGCATTGAACGTCGAGTCCTGAGAGTTTGCAGAGATCGGCACTTGAGTGGTTGTGGTTGGCAGACTGGCGGCTCCACTTCCAGGCTGCTGAGTGGTTGTGGTCGGCTGGTTGTTTCCGCCGCTCGCAAACATGGCCTGGGGAGCGGAAGTGGTGGTCTGCAGCTGGACCTCTTGGTCGGTCTGTTGCACTAAACTTGACCCACCTTCTCTCTGTGTGGGACTGGCGGTTGTTTGGGCTTGACTCTGCTGCTGCTGCTGCATTTGCTGCACCTGCTGGCCAGCCGATGGACTTGGCGCCCACACCTTCTGTTGGTTCGGCCACCAATCGCCTCTCGAGTCGCCTTGCTGCTGCTGCTGCTGCTGTTGCTGTTGCAGGCTGACAGCGCCACCAGTTTCCATCACGCCGGCCGCTTGTTGTGCAGGCCGATTGTTTGCAACTTTCAAGCCCTTGCCTGTCTTCGTTCCACTTCCAGTTCCAATTCCGCCACTCGACTGCTGGCCGCCAGTCCGCGCTTGTTGCGCCGCAAATCGCTGCAAACTATCCAAGGTGTCGCGAGCTATCATCACAAGGCGCCGCTCCTTTCCGTCCGCCGAGCTCACAACACTCATCACCATGTCGTCCGCGCTGATCGCCGAGTTTGGCGCCCGCGAGTTGATTTCCGCAATTTGGTTCCTGAGCGCCTGGTTGTTCATCAGGTTTCGCATCGTCTCCAGGTTGCTTTGATCCAGCGAGCCGTCCCTCGCGTTTGCTAAGCCTGGCGCCACTTTGAGTTGTTGGTCCTGGTCGTCGAAGGTTCGAGTTGGCTGCTGTTGCTGTCGCTGCGGCATCAGGTTGACCTCAAGCGGCTGCTGCTGCTGCCTGTTGCTTCTCGCTCCTGCTGCTCTACCCAACTGGCCAGCGCCACCCTCAGCCTGCTGGCCGAGGCTCGAGTCGGCCGCCTGGGGGCCACTTGGCAGCGGCTGCCCAAGGAACTGGTTGCTCGCCTTTGGCTTCGTCCGCTGGCCCTTGGTTGCGGGCGAGCTGAAGGGGACGCCCGAGTATGGGACTCGGCGCGACGCTTTTGCCGGGCTGAACTCTGCAGACTGCTGCTGCTGCTGCTGGAGGGCGTCCAACTCTCGCGCCGCCTCGACAACAGTTTGCGCGAGCTCGCCAATCCTCGCCATTGGCGGCCCGCTGACGGATGCGCCCTTTGCGCCGCCAGCCAGCTTTCTCCTCTGGCCGCCGCTTGGTGCCGCTGCCGTCGGCTCGGATCCGCTCGAGGCTCTCGGACGCGAGTTCAGAATCATGCCGTCCAGGCTCATGGACAGCGAGCTCGGCGTCGAGAGCGCCAATCCGGTTGCGGTTGTAAATTGCGAGACTTGCTGCTGGTTCAGCGGCTGCATCACCAGGTTCAAGCCCTGCTGCTCATCTGAGACACTTTGGCCGCCGCCAGTTGGAAGCTCGGCAGCAGAGGCCGCTTTGTCGGTCTCGGTGGCGCCGGTTACGTCGCCTCCAAGCGAGCTGCTTGTGGTGGCCGAGTCGCGTTGTTGCTGTTGCTGCTGGCGCTGGCCAGCCGCTTGCTCGGCGCCGCTCTCGGACGAGCTCAGCGAGGGGGGCTCATTGTTGGCCCTGTTGTTTGCCGACAACCTTGGGCCGAGCGAGCCTTGCGAGGAGTGTTGCTGGCTCGAGTCAGTGGACGCGTTTGCGCTCGATTGGTCGCCCGAGTCGTCGCCATTGTTTGAAGGACTCGACGAGCCGCCAGTTGAGTTGGTTGAAATTTTAACCTGAGTCTCGTTGTCGCCCTCGGCCGTGTTCACAGAGTTCCTGTTGCCTCTTGCAGCATCGGCCGGAGTTGTCTCAGTGGCGGCGCCCCCCTCTCTGGCTGCAGGCTGACTAGCTGCGCCCGATTGCTGCTGGCGCCAGCCGTTGGTGTCCGCGCTGAGAGTGGTCGGATTTCCGTTGGCTTCGGGCAGCGACTCCTGTTGCTGTTGTTGTTGCTGCTGCTGCTGCTGTATGCGGCGCGCGGACGTCTTTCCGTCTTTGATAGAGTAGAAGGGGGCGGCGGCGAGTTGCTGCTGCTGTTTGCTCGGCCTCGACTGGCAAGCGGCCGGAGTGGCCGCAAACTGGGCCAGCAGCGCGCCCATCAGAAGGAGCATGGCAAAGCTCGGGCCAGCTTTGGGTTGGTTGCGAGAGGAGAGGGTTAGTCTAGTTGCCTCGACGTCGGCTAGACTTGCGCCAAACAGCTGCATCCAGGCCGAGGGCCGTTCAGCCCAGCCTTTGGCTTTGCAGGAAGTTGGAGTGGCCGGCTTAGCGGCCGCGTGATCGATGGGCTCCCCTTGCGGCCAGCTGCTCGGCGGCCGGAAGCGCGCGGCTGGCCATCACGCGAGCTGGGCGCCCTGGAAGCGCGCGCGCGCTGGACACGAGAGACAATGGATGCAAAATGGAAATCTTGAATCGGCTTCACTTGACACCAAGCTGGCAGAGCTCGAAATTGGATCGGCGCCGCGAGCAGCTGCAGCGGGCCGAGCGGCCAAGCGGGCGCCCTATTAATTAGCGGGCAAGCGGCGAGCTAACAAAGGGTGCGAGAAAGTGGATCCTCGCGGGCTCATTTCCGGCCGCCTTAATTAATTCCAAGCCGCGCGAGCTGAGCCGCGGCCGGCGGTCAGGTGCACGCGATAGCTTAATTGCGTCGGCCCTTCAGAGGCGCGCGGCTCCCATAAGGCGCCCGCCCGCTTGGCCGATCAAAATCGCGGCCTGAGAGGGGAGGCCGCAAGACAAAGGCTCCCGCTGGCCGCCAAGGTGACCGCCGTAATTGATTCTCCCACCTGGGCATTGTGTTGCCCTCGCCGCGCATGGTAATGAATTTTTCAACTCTAATTTTTGTGCCCTAATTCGCCGCTGACCCGCCGCCAGCCGAGAGCGAGCCGGCCGAGCGAGTCTCAGCCCGCAACTCGCCACTCGCGCCAGGGCCAACGGGGCCGCCAAGTGCAAGTGCGAGTGCGCTCGCCTACGCGGCTTGGTGCGATACGCAGCCGCCCGACCGGCGGCGGCCGGACAGCGCGAGGCCGGAAGCGGGGATGCAGGCACAGCCGGCCGCCACCTTAACCCTGACATCTGGCCGCCGATTAAGATGTCAAAGTGCGAGCGGCCGCCAATTGATTAGCCGGCGAAGGGTTCAATTAGCTCTCTCGGCCAGCTGGAGGAGCTTGCAACTGCTAGCTCGGCTTTGGACTCGCTCGCCGGCCTTTATGCCGCCTGGAGGCTGCAGCCGGCCGGCCGCCCTGCGACTGGTAGCGGTGGCGCCGATCGGCCGCCGATTGTTTGGCTTCCTGGCGCCGCCGCCGCCGTTTAAAGCTGACCGATGGGCGTTTGCGGCCGCAGAGGGCAGCCGCTCGCCTTACCTGCCGGCCGGAATCAATTTGATGAGCGAGTCTGAATAAACGGGCGACTCTGAGCGGCTGGCTAATTGAGAGAGGAGCGCAACTTTGCTGGCCGACTTGCGGGCGCTAAAGTGGCCAGCGCGCGGCGCTAAACACTCGCCGGCCGCTCGCTGAACAAACACTCGCCTTTGAAGCGCTAATCATTTGCTAGCCGGAGCAATCGCTCATTTTTGGCGCCCAAAGTGGAGCCAGTCCAGGCAGGTCGGCTGGCAATCATTTTGCCGTCGTGCTCACAATGAATGGGACACCAGCGGCTGCGCTGGAGGCAGCTCGGGCGCTTGCTGGGAGCAGCGCGCAAGGGACGCGCCAGCAGCGCCCAAGCTCGGGCCAGCTGAGCGAGGGCCAGAGTGGCGATGCAGCCTAATTAGGGGTTGCGTCATCCTTGGGCGCGCAAAGCTTAGGCCAGGCCTGCGTGCTAAGCTCGAGCGTGAACTTGTCCACTTCAATGTGGCCGCTACAAAACTAACGCATCACTGCCATGGAGGGCAGGAATCATCGTGCAGCCTTCTTGCGCGGCCAATTTCAGCCACGACCAGCGAGCGCGCCAATGCCTTTAGTTCAAGGTAAATTGTCCATTCAAATTTGGCCCGCAAAGTGGACAGAGATGGCCGCTCGCATCCATTGGACATGCAACAATGTTGGCGGCGAGCGCGCGACAGCAATTGCAATTGTCTGCAGGCCAAAGGCGAGGCAAGCAGCCCGGACATAATGGATATCATTACGCTTGATGATTTGTTACACCAAGGAACGCGGGCGGCCGGAAGCGGCAAGTTTGCCGGCTCCTCTTTGTCCAGCGTTTAGGTTCCGCTGGCTGGCCGGCCGACTGGGTGGCGGCAGTGGCGGCGCTGGTGGCGGCGGCGACAACGGCGGCGGCGGCGGCGGCCAATGCGGGAAACGAGACCGAGCTGCAACGAGCATGTCTGGCCACAAAATCGCTCGGTCGCGCTCATTGTCTCGCCGCCGCCGCCGCCGCCACTGGCGCTGCCTTTGCGCTGCCGGCCAGCGATGCTCTGCGGCCAACTGAGCCGCCGAAACCATAATTGGCCAGCTCGTCTCACCTGCTGGGCGAAAGCGAGCGCCAAGCTCGCTGGAAGTAGATCACTCGGAGCTGAAAGCGAGCCCGCAAGCACAAAGCTGCAATTGTCCGCCTGCTCGCCAGCCCGCTCGCTCGCAAACTTCAAAGCAATGGGCCCAATTGCGGCGCCTTAAACCTCTCTCACCTGCACCTGGGAGGCGTTTAACTGGCAACGCGCGCTTCTGCAACGACGACGACGACCGCTAACGAGCCAAAACAAACAAGCGCCGCCTGTCCAGTATGCAAATGGGCGGCCAGCGCAAGCAGAGAGGGCCGCTTTGTTTTGGCTCGCCCGTCGCCTGCAGCGCCAACTTGGCAGCCGCCGCCTGCAATGCGCCATCCAGGCTTCCTGTCTCCCCTCTTTGTGGCACTCGCCGCCGGAAGTGGGCGCCGCTCGGCCTGTTGGGGCGAGCGCACAAAAGGGCGCTCGGCGGGCAGTAAAAGCGGCCGTAAATCAGCTTGATTCCGGCGCTCGCTCAATCAAGTCCGCACAATGGGCAGGAAGCCGCCCGGAGGAGCCATCGGCTCGGCCCGGCTCGGCGCTGGCGGCGCAAATGAGCCGAGTTTTGGGCGAAACTCACCTGCGCTTAGCTCCAACTTTGCTGCCTTCATCTTGCGCTTGTTTGCGATCGATGGACGCCAAAGAGTTCCTTCCTTCCTTCCTTGGGTCTGCTCGCACTTGCACTTACACTCTCTACCTTGACGTCTCGCTCTCTCTCTCTCGGCTTCGCTCCAACTGCTACCACTACTGCTGCTTCTGCCCCAACTGCTGCTGCTGCTCGGCGGCAGTGAAAGTGGATTCGCCTCTTGTTTTCGCTTGCTCCTTCCGAAGACGAGTGAGCCAAAACTAACTGGACCAACTCGGGTGTCTTACCTGTTGCTCGGAAACAAGCAAACTCTAATTGAAAGAGCAAGCGCAAGTTAGTTTGAGCCCGCTCGCTGCCTTGCGCTGGCTCAGCCCGCTCCTTGTGCGCGCATCCCTGCGTCGAGCGAGGAAAGGTCGAGCTGGCTGGCCACTGGCGAGCCACTTGCTTGGCCAGCGAGCGGCCGGCGCGCGAACACGCCTTGCGCCGGCCAGGATGCGCATCACGTGTGCCCGGCTCACACCGGCCGGCCAGCTGCGCGCGCTGCCAGCCGGCCGGCCTGATCCGCGCAGCTCGGCCCGCAGCTTGCGCCGGTCACGCCCACCAAACCTGTGCACTCTCGCCCGCCCGCCCGTCCGCTTTCCCGCTGGCCGACTGGGCTCGCCGCAGCCGCAGCGGCCGCTCGGGGGCTTGTGTGCGAATTTGAATTTGCATCCCAATCTCTCCCTCTCTTGCGGCCGCCAGAAGAGCCTCGAGCCGCCGGAAGCGAGGAGAGCGAGAGCGGCGACGAAATCCGCTAAGCTCGCGCGGCCTCGCCCCCCGGCCGCCCGCTGCTGCCGCCCGGCCGCCGCCGCCGCCGCCGGCAAACAAACCCCCAATCAACAGGTGCAAACATTGGACATGATTCAATTGGAAATCACAGCGGTCGGTCGGCGGCTCTGCTGCGCGCGAGCAAACCCGCTCGCCGGCGACACTAGCCCGGCTTAGTCGCTGCCGCCGCCGCCGCCGCCGCCGCTCCCAGCCAACCGGCCGCCCATTAATCATCGCCGAGCTGGCCTGCGCCGAGCAGCCGCCCTCGGCCCCTCAGCTTGAGCCGGCCCCCCGCTCACCTGGAGGCGAGCCTGGAAAACATGCGGCGCCACGCTCGTCACCATTGTCCATTGTGGCCGCTCCAGCGCCGCGGCCAAAGCTGCCGAGGCCAGGTAATTGATAATTGTCGGCTCTCCGCGGCGAAGAGGCAGCCTGATTGACTTGTCAGCCGGCCGGAAGTGGCCCGCGAGCCGATGGCCGGCGGCGGCGGCGCCTGTGATCGACTTTTGGGCCGGCCAATCAGCTGGCTCACGATGGCGCCGAGAGAGGAGCGGGCTGGCCTGGCTTGGCCTGCCTCGCCTTGCCTTGCCTTGCCTCGGCTCGCTGGCCGCCATCCATCAATCCGCTCGCTCGGCCGCGTCGAGAGGCGCCGGCCGCCGAGCGAAAGTGCAACCAAGCTGCCCACGAAGGATAATCGGAGCGGACAGGCGAATCGGCGGCTGCCGGCCGATTGTTTCCCAACGCTGGCCGCTCCGCTTGGGCCGGCCGCTCGGCGCTGGGAGGAAGTTGGGAGGCAGGTAGATTGGGAGGCGGCTCGTTAGTGGCCGCCGCCGCCGCCGCCGCCAAAGCCTCAATCCCTCATCTCTCGCTCCTTCCACTTCCAAGTCTCGCTTCCATTTCCACTTCCACTTCCACTCGCGCTCCTCGCTCACACAAACAAGCCTGGCGAGCGAGAGACACATGCAAATGGCCAACCTGGAAGCCAAGCCCAGCTGCTCCTTTATTCCATACATCACAGCCAAGACATGACTCACTGATTGACAAATGGGCCCAGCTGGCTGGCCGCCGCCGAGCCGTCCACTCGCGAGCCGAAGGCGGCCGAGCTGGCGTAGTCGACCGCGCTGCTGCTGCTGCCGGCCGGCGCCGTCAGCGCTTGAACGGGAGCCGACTGCCAGAACTGGCGCCGCGCTGAGGCCGACCGGCCGGCGCCCCCTTTGGTCCCCTTGGGCTGGGCCGAGCTGGAGCTCTGCTGCTGCTGCTGCTGCTGGCGCTGTGCGGCCGCCGCCTGCTGGGCCCCAACTGGCTGCGGCTGCTTCGGGGCCTCGACGCCTCCAGCCGAGTAGCTAGCCTCCACTTGCTGCTGCTGCTGCTGGCGCTGGCGCTGGCTCGGCTCGCTCGCCTGGCCTGGCTCGCCGCCCGCGTACGGCGCCCGCGCTGGCTCGAGCGACTCCCTCTGCGCTTGGCCGCCCGCAAAGCTCGCGAGCTCGGCCACTCGCGACGGCTCGCCGGCCCAAACCCGAGCCTCGCCGCCGGTCGAGTTCACCCGAATCCTTCTCGCTGCCGAGCTGCCCTTTGTTCCGGTGGCAAGCCTCTGTTGCTGTTGAATCTGTTGCAGCTGCGACTGCAACTGCTGCTGCTGCGGCCGCAAGGTCGACACCGAGGCGCCAAAGTCGCCGGCCAGGAGTGCGCTCAGACCGGCTGGTCTGCGCGTCGTCGTGATGGCTGGCTGGCTTGCGCTAGCTTGCTGCTTCGTCCACAATCTCGGCGCGCTCGTGTCCTCGCGCGCAGTGACTGCGAGAGTTGCGGGCGCCGGCGTTGTTGTTTGTGTTTGGGGCGCCTCAGTTGCGCGAATGGGCGCGCGCAGTATGAGGCCAAGCTGCTGCACTCCTGCCGTCTGCTTGAACTCCTGTGCGGCCGGCCGGCGCGCAATGCTCGGCTGAAACTGGAGCGGCACAGACTCGGTCTGGCCCTCAAACTGAACCAACTGCGGCCGCAAAGTGCCCTGCTCCTGCCGCTCGGGCGCCCGCGAGCTAGCCAGCTCCTCCCGCCGCTCTTGGCCCTGCTTTTGAACGGCGCCGAGTGGCTGCGGAAATGGGCGCCCAGTTGGCGTCTGCTCGGCGCCGGCCAAGCTGGCGCTCGTAGCCCCAATTGCAGCGGCAAGGCTCTCGCCCCTCTCGTCCTGGCCTCCCGCTAGCTCCTCCCGCTGCTGTTGCTTCTGCCGCTGGCTCGCCAAGCTTTGCTCGGCCAGCTTTGCAACCAGATTGCTCGGCCCGCTCGCCGGCCTCGGCTCAGGCCCGCCAAAACTGGCGCTGGCCTCGCCGGCCGCAACAAAGCTCGCGTTCCTATCCTCGCCCCTGAGAGGCTCCTGCTCCCTACCTGGCCGCGAGTCGCCCTCGGCGGCCAGGCCGTCTGTTTGGTCGCCGAGCTCGTTTATTATGTTGCTCTGTTGCTGGCTGAACTCGTTCGAGTTGTAGGCACCTGAGTAGTCCGCTCCGTTGGTGGCGTTGTTGCCCGTCTGCGCTGCAAGCTGATTTGCATTCATCTCGGACTCGCCGCTCGCGTAAACTTGCCGCTGCTGCTGCTGCTGCTGCTGAACCGCAGGCACCTGGGGCAGCTCCAGGCTGAGGGCGCCCGTTTGCGCCGAGAAGACGGCCGGAGTTGGCGCTCGTGGCCGCTCATCAGCTTGCCCGCCAAGCTCGCCGCTCACCTGCACCAGGCCAACCTCCTCCCGCTGGCCCTGGCCCGCGATTGCCTGCTGGCGCGGGTAGTCCTGGTTTGCAAGCTGGCTCGCCTGAACCATGAACTGCTGCTCCAGTTGGCGCTGAAGCATCGTTTGCGGGCCCAAACTGTTGGCGCCCGCAAAGAATCCGGCCGAGCCGAGCGCCAGTGTGGCGCCGGCTTGCTCCTGCGCAAACTTGCCGCCAAGCTGGGTGGCGGCCGAGCTCGACCTGTTTGCTTGGCCCGCGTACGAGCTTGCTGCCAGTTGGTCTTGGCGCCAGTTTGCGCCCTGCTGGCCGGCCGAGCCGAGAGGAGGCTTGGCAAAGTTTTGCTCGTCCGCCGCCGCCGCCGCCGCCGCTGACTCCCGCCGCTGTTGGCTCGAGCCAAACTGTTGCTGGCCCACCAACTCGGCCTGTCCGCTTCCAGGCTGCAAAACAAACTGGCCAGCCTGTTGCTGTTGGCGGCCAATCGGACGCGCCAGTCTCTGCCCCGATCGTGCACTGTTTCGTTCGCGTTCAATTGCGTGAGTCTCCTCCAAGTACTTGTAGTTTTCGTACGACGTTTTTGCCGCCTCAAGTTGCTTGTCGGTGGGCAGCTGAACCTCGTAGGTGGCGTCCGCGGCAGATTGAGCGCGCGTCCCAATCTCGTTCGTCTTCACGCTCGCCCTGTAGCCGTTCTCGTCCGCAACGTAGTCGACGCGCCGCTCGCGCCCATCCTCGCCAGAAATCGTGTAGAAGCCACTCACTCGGCCGCTTCCGTCGCCGCTCTCCTGGTGACTCGAGAGGCCGCCAACGGATTGGGCGCTGTAGCTGAAGGAGTAGGGCTCAGGTGCTGGCTCCTGATCAAGCTCGGCGCCGCTGGCCGGCCTTAGCAATAGGATTGGGACGAAAATGGAGACGAGCAAGAGCGCTAGTGGTTTTGTCATCGCTGCTTGAATTTGCACTTGTCGGCGCTTGAGGCTGGACGCAAATTGGAAGGCAGCGTTGGCTTGATCCCTTGTAACTTGTTGGCCGGCGAAAGGCAACTCTCTGTTTTGGCTTCTCCGAGCTCTCGTGTGGATTGGCGAGCAAACTGAAAGTGATTGAGTGATTGGTGGACAGCGACGCGCCAATTTAAAGCAACAAGCTCGCCGCTTATGGAGATGAGATCGAGACTTAGCGCGAGCCTCCTCGAGGACGGATTGGAGGCGAGGGCGGCACTTGCGACAGGAAATGCGCGCCGAGCTAATGAAAACAAGGCCAGCGAAACAATCGATACAAAGCTTGCAATCAAATCAGTCAAGTTGGCTCCACTGATTGGATATTCAGATCAACGAGAGGTCTCGGCGGCTCGCGTTCTGGGGTCGCGCGATAAGAGGGCGGCCGGGAGGGTAGCGGCGCCAGCTGGTAGCGGCGCTTTTATTGCAACTCTAACCAGCTGAACTTTGCCGCCCCGCTCGTCGCCAACATTAAAGCGGCCTAAGTTGCTTTAGTGTGGACTGAGGAGCGCTTAATCATGGCTGCACAGGTGCACTACTGCTCGTATGCAAATGAGCCCTCGGCGCTTGTCTTCGAGTTTTACTGCCGCCGTTCGGGCAACCAAGCCAGATGTCATCCGCCACTTCAGCTTGCAAACTCTCGCCCCCAAGAGCAGAGATGGGATGCAACTTGCGGAAGCGAAAGTCGGCCGCTTGCAAGGCTCTAAACTCTTGCACTCGGCAGCCTTCAATCAGCTTGGCAGTTTGCTTGGAGCTCGCAATCGTTGCTGCTCCAGTGGACGGGTTTGTTTGCGGCGAGGGTGGCGCAAACTGGGCCAGCTTACACGAGCCCATTGAAGGGGCCAAACTCCGCCCGCTCGCCAAGCAAAGCCTCCACCTCCCAACGGAACTCCCGAAATCTCGAGCAAAAGTCCAGGCGAGTTGCGCAATTTCAATCCGGATCAAAGCGTTAGAGCGGCGTGACAAATAGGCCGCCAATTGGGCGCCCGCGCGGCCAGCAGAGCGGCAGCTCGAACGGGACGGAAATAGACTTGCTCGTCCGGCTTTAGAACGAGCGGATTGCGCAACTCTTTGGTGGGAATCATTCGCCACACCTGATGCACAGGCGCTTGAGCTTGCGCGAGCCATCATTGCTAATTCAAATTGCGAGCATTCCAATTGTTTGGCTTCGATTTGAGTTTGCGAGCTGTTGCTTTCAATTTGCCGCCATCGATTTGTTTGCAAATTGATTGGATTTAGGCTCGTTCCAACATTCGTTCCGTCCGCCAGAGCGCAAAGGATTCCGCCGCTCCAAGTGGCCCCAAGACTTCTGGCCGCAAGCAAACTTTGGCGAGCTCGTTGCGAGCGCCAGGTGGCGGCGGCGGCGGCAGCTACCTGGCTTGCCGGCTCCCGTTGCTCGCGGGCAGCTCAGCTTGCGTGCAGGCGCTCGTGTCCTTGCCAAACTGTAAGTCCGCCAAGAGACGGAGGCTGGCCGGCCGGTTGCCTCGGGCGAAACCGCGAGATTGCTCGCTGAATGGCGAGCGAGAAGGATGATCCTATGGTGGTTTCATTGCATTTGGAGCGGCGCGTTTGTTGTCGAATGGGCAGCCTTAGCGGGTCTGCCTGCGTGTGAGGGGAAAGGGGCGGCCAACTGGCCTGTGGAGGTGGGCCCAATCCAGCTCTCGGCGGCCAGCTCTACGGTTGCAGCTGTGGCAGCCATCAGAGTCTCGCCCCCAGAGCCAGCCGGCCGGTTGAAAGTCAGCCGGCCGATCATTGGCTAGCGCGCGCATTGTTACCTTTTGCTCGGCGAGCCAGCCAGCCAGCAAATAAGGTCTAAGTTCAAGTGTAAGTTTATGCTAATAATCGACCGACCCTGATACTCGTGGCCAGTTAGAGTTTGTGGTGCGCGAAAGTATCGGCCACTCGCTCGGCTAGTGGTTTTAATTTGAAGCGTGCGCTCTATGGATGTGAGCCGGTCACGAGCGATTTGAATATTTGAACTGGGGGCGGCGGCGGCGGCGCCACTAATTCAAGGTTCATCTGCCTCGTGTTGTTGTTGTTGCCTCTGCTGCTGTTGTTGTTGGCGGTGTTGTTTGGGCGAGCGAGCTGCCCGCCGAGCGGCCACACGAGAGGCATCAAGGCACCTGCAAACGCCGCTCTGTGTCCCAGCCTCTCGATCCACTTGGCTCGAGGGCAATCCAACTATCATAACTAATTGCGTCCATTCTCTCGCCAAATGGCGGCCAGAATGAGAAACGAGCGGCTTTGCTCAGGTGCGCTCGCTGACGGAAGTGGCTGGAGCGAGCTCGTTTGATGGCGGCGCAAGCAACGGAGGCCGTCGTGCTCTACCATTGCGCTTGCACCTGCGCCCTGCGACTTCCAGCGGGATGCTGGCTGGCTGGCTCGCTCGCTCGCGTTGAGCTAGCATAAGTGGCTTTATGGGGGTCGCCGGCTTACGCTCCCAGTGGCCCCCTAATGGTCGCTCCAATTTGCGCCCCCCGACGCCTGTTGGCCCTGCAGCTCTCTAGCCGTCCGGTCGTCATGAGCTAGAGCAAACCAAATTGTTCAAGCTGGAGAGGAGGAAAGGCAAACAAGAGAGCTCAGCTTTCAGCTGGCCAGCCTCGCTTCGTCTACTCCCATTCCAAAGTGTTCGAGCGGTTGTTGCAGTGTTGTTACCTTGTGACCAATTAATTTACAACCAAAGGAGAGCGGCGCCGCTCACTTAGTGCGGCTCCCTCTTAGCTTGCAATTTCGCATTCACAGGTAACTTACGATTGCGCGCCATTTGAAGGAGGCGGAAATTGGGATGCGCTAATTATGTGCCCGTAAGCTGGATTGCCGCTCGCTGGGGCCAAGAGGGTTAAGATGTTTGAACAATAAGCACGAGGTTACGCGCAACCAAGGCTGCTGTTTTGTTTGCGCCCGCTAGCTTTTGGTTAGTCTGCTTGGAGCAGATTTAGGGGCAGAGTGGGAGATAAAGGATTCTCGGACGGAGCGCTGAGCTTCCAATTTGCAGCTAGCTCGCCAGTTTCCGCCTCGCAAACAAATCCAAACCCGAGAAAGAGAGAGAGAATCTCAGGCGCCCACGCGCCTTAAGCGCTTTAAGGGGAGACTTTGGCGTTATGTTGCCCCTAAACGAAATTGGAGCTCCGGCTACAACCTCAGCCTGAGCCTCATCTCAAGCTCCAGCTCCAGGTAGGTGGAAATTTGTTTTTCGTAAATTGAAATCCCTTGGGCCCAGTTTGCGCCCGCTCGCTCGTCGGCCGGCCCAAACAGAGTTGGACTCGCTGATCCGGGAAGCCGGCGGGAGTGAGCGGATTTGAGTGGCCGGCAGCAAACATGAACGTCATGATTAACAATAAACAATAAAATGGCAGCCGATTGGAGCCGCGTAGACGAGGACGAGGACGAGGACGAGCAAGAGCGAGAGGGAGGAGGGTTGCGCCCAACGCGCCGCTCACATCATCCGGCCAGTCATCTCGCATGGGCCTTCCAATGGCGAGCCTCGGCCAAGAGATCGGGCGGCAATATCCAAATTGCCAGCCCTCGCTGGCACTGCTCGCCCCTGAGTCGGCTTTGCTCGCTCTTTCATGGCTAACGTTCACATTGGAAGGCGAGGATAGCGAGTAGAGCTGGCTTGGAGGTGAACAGAGCTCAAGCCGACGGAACAAAACAAGACGAGAAGGGAGGAAAGGAGACGCGATGAGACGAGACGCGAGGGAGCAAAACAAAGCCGCCAAATGGACTCTCTCTCGCGCTGGCTAACAAAATGAGCTAACGCAATAAGCGGTGCCAGTAGCTCAATTAACCTGCCCGCCAGTTCGCCGATTTACTGGCCGAAGTAAACAAACAAACAAACAAACAAACCATCGGCCAACTGGCTGGCTGAGTCGAGTGGCAAAGCCACTAAATGGTGGCCATTTGAGCGGACTAGCTTGGCCAAGCAACAGGTGGAAGCACGATGATCGATTTCGTTCTCACTTTCGCCTCAACTTGTGCGCCTCGCGGCCTCATTGTCTTTGCCGTGAACGCGCTTGATTTGCGCAGATGTTTACCTGGCGCGGGCCAAGCTCCATTACTCATTAGCCAAGCAAATAGGCGAAGGCCAACAGCTGGACAATGGGGAGTTTTGTTTCACTTTTACCTGCGTTGCACATCGTGGTGGCCATCGATGAATACGCACCACCAGTGCATGGGTTCGGTGAACTATTGATGGCGGCGTGAATCTTCAATTCAGCAATGTCGACTCTCCAGCTAGAGTTGGAGTCAGAGAGAGAGAGGGTCACTCGGAGTTAGATTTGAAATCGAGTTTTGAGATCTGTTTGTAAAACGAGTGAACGCTTTGCCAGCTCACCGCTAGTTTCAAATGGCGCCCAAATGGATTTTTCAAGTTTGAGGTTAACGTTATTCTCCGAGCAACCTGCTCAACAAACCAGCCAATGGTGATCTGTTTACAAGCTACAAGAGCTCGCGCAACAGATCACAACTAAAGGTTGCCGATTCATCTATCAAGCTGGCCAACAAACGATTCAAACAGTGAATATTGACTAGGATGCAACAACTTGGAACGCGATTCAAGTTGGCGCCGCCACCAAACTATCACTCTCGCGCTCACCTCTGGCCGCTCGACTCCGGCTACCTTTGTTAACCTCGGCGCAACATCAGCTGCTATCACTGGGCGACCAATTAAAAGCGTTAGTCTTCCAACTTGGACTCTTGGCAATGCTCAGTCCACAGTCCACAGTCCAATCGATCATTCGGCTGTAGAGGAAGAGGAAGAAGACGAGGAAAGAAGAGGGGGCAGGAGGAGGAAAAGGTAGAACCAGGGAGAGACTTGACAAGCGGATTGGTCGAGGCCGTTAGACGGTCACGTTGTCAGTCATTTGCGTGCATCAGCATCATCACTTTGCTTCCTCGGTCATCTGAGTGTCTTGTCTAGCTTGAAAATATCACACAATGCTCGCAATCAGAATATCGCCGTCTATTCGCGCCTAATAACAGGTGTAATGGACGCTCCTCGCAGTGCTGACGCAACGAAGGAGGCGGTGTCATTATGATGCCGCTTGCGTTCTTATACGAGAAACATGAGAGATTTCTCTCTAAAAATTGCAATGCTCGTCATCCAGATCTTTCGAAGAGTGGAGGCTTCTTCTCTGCAGTCTTTAGTTCCCTCTAACCTGGCTCGACAAGAGAATATCATCCGGGTTTCACCCTACTCATTGTGTCGTCCAATCCGGGACGACACCAATAATGAGAGGACACCCGTACGATGAAGCGAACGAAACCGGAATATTCAAATTCTGGCCTAGTCCACCGAGAGCTCATGCTCATCTCTCTAACAGTCTCTCTGTCCGCCCGTCTGTCCATCTTTTCGAGTTCTCACGTTGAAGTAAATTAGAAAATCACGTAACTTTCAACAGCAAATGAGCCCCGTCCATACTAGAGTGAGAGACCCGACTGGCTTCCCTCAGACCTAGTTTATTTATTACTACCATAGGTTTGAGTGGAAAACTTCATTTCCTTAGATAGTCTTCTGCTTGCCAGAGACTTCATTGAATATTCATAGGCTCTCAACATTGAGAGAGCTATCAATGTTTGGAAATTTTATTTTGTTTCTCTCTATGGGAAACTCTTGATTGAGCCTTCTCTGGGCTAGTGAACGAGGCGAAGAAGCGTCTCAGTTTTCGGCAAGACTTGTTAGTTGATCGGGATCCGTATTTTTGCGGTGGCCAGACTCACTGTCTCTTTAATCAAGCCGTCAGTTTTCCAATCAAGAGTTGCCGACTACAACCGTGGCAAACTCGTCGACATGTAGGCCCTTTAAGCAAACTAAACAGCAGCATGTAACCTGGACTGAAAATTAAATAGCATGAGATCGAGAGGCATTCTCTAAGAAGCTGGCCTTCTGAACTGATCCAATTCTCATAGTCCGGCTGGTCGAATTTTGCATTCGATCGCATTACTTAAGACAACAAATAACAAATCGAATAGCTTTCCGCGCTCAGAAATTTTCACTCCAAACATGTGATCGTCCAAGCCTTTCGTGATTTTAAAATTGAGTTTCTCTCATCCAATATTAGATTATACCATCTTTATCTGACGTGTTCACCGAAGAGGCAATGATCCTGCTAACCGGGACATTAGCTCCTGTAACAAGTCATAGAATCAGCTGATTGCTTTCTGGCATGAATCCAGCGATACGAACCTGATTGGAGTGTCTGGATCGAGTTCGGCGGCCACTCCAATCAGAGCATATATTAGGAACCATGGAGTCCTCGTTCCAGATCGCTATTTGCGAGTGTCCAGACATAAATGCCAGCACTATGGCAGTTGATAGCACTGGCCGTTATGCAATTATAAGCGGGCGAAAGAGCATCGTCTTGATTGATTTAGAGGGCGATTCCGATGTCTCGCAGGATCATGCTGTTCAACTTAAGAACGGTCTAAACTCAAGCAGCAGAGGAGCACCAGTTAGCAAGAGATTGGCTAGAAATACCAAATATGAGCCCACTGCCTGCCAATTCAATCGTCACATGGTTGACTTGTTCGCAATAACATCCAATCAAATTGTTGAAGTCTTTTCGATAGAGGATTTAAACGTGACCCAACCGAAATTGCTTCTAAGGGGTCATTCGCGTGCCATAGCTGATCTAGAATGGTCCCATTTTGATCCGAATTTACTCGGCTCGTCGGCCGCCGATTGTTTGACAAATCTTTGGGATGTTCGCGATCATCGACGCCCATCGGCTTCTTTAACTTCTGTTTCTGGTGCCACTCAAGTGAGATTTAGCAAGACATCCAGCAACCTAATTGCCACTAGCCATGAGATTGACGTTCGTATTTGGGACATACGACAACCGAATCTACCTCTCTACTATATTGCTGCTCATTTGCAAAAGATCAACGGGATGGACTGGAACCCCAGCAAAACCAGCTGCGATCACGAGCAGCTAATTACATGCTCTCAGGACAACTCTATCAAATTATGGGACTTAAACTCCAACAAAATCAAGCCAAGTGCAAACCTACAAACAAGAACTCCAGCTTGGCGAATCAGGTACACCCCCATATCCTCCAATGCCATCCTCACCTCAACCCTACCTCAGTTGAGATCAAGAGCCGAGTGTATGTCGCTAAAGTTGTGGTCCATGAGACCAAACAGATTCGAGCAAAAGAAACTTGAGCTCATGTTGGCTCTTGTTGGCCATACTGATGTTATCGTGGACTTTGATTGGCGAGCGAGACCAAATGACTCAGGCTGTGAGATAGTGTCTTGGTCCAAAGATCAGACCTTACGAGTCTGGCGAATCGACCAACAATTTATTGAGATGAATGTCGACAATTCTGACTTCGAAACTGAGTGCGAGACTCAAGAAATGGCTAGTGTATCGAACCAGAGTGAGTCTTTCGTCAGTAATAACTTGGACGGAAGTGTAAATCACACGATCAATAACTCTAATCGGGAAGCTTCTGATACACCTGTTGATGTAACTACTATTGCGCCGAAGCCCATCAAAGATGCCAGTGAAGCAATGGAACCAGAAAGTGATATCGATCAAGATGACCCACCGTCAAAGAATCTATTGTCCATTAATGCGTTGAAACAGGAATTCAACTTAATCAATAAGAATATACCAAATATAGAGTTTGAAGAGTTGAATTCACTACGAAGGGTGTGCCTTGTTACGGCTCGCGCCAAGAATGTCACATGTAGATTGAGAATCGCGCTACCGCCTAATTATCCTCTGAGCGAATGTCCTACTTTCACTATCATTGACTCTAACCAATATGGTGGGGAAAGTTTGAACAAGGAGGCTAAAGAGAAGCTCCTTTATTTACTCAACGAGACTGCTAGGTCACAGTTAATTCGGAGCAGGAATTGCCTAGAGCCTTGTCTGAGAAAGTTCATTGCAGCTCTCCAGAAGATGGCCAGTTTCAATTCTTATAGAAGACACAAGAATCCTAGTATGGAGAATGATCATAAAGACGATCCAATAACTTTATCAGCACAACGAGACCACTCAGTTCCGTTTCCACCCACATCTGGTGCTAGATTTTGTGGAAACCTACTGGTCTGCTTTGGTCGCCCCATCATTCCTATGACCAAGACATCAGCTGTGAGTGGTGATAGTGCAAATTGGTTGGTTGAAACTCCTCGATCAATGGCCCAACTGAGTGCTCAACTTGATAATATGCGTCGTCAAGGCTCCTATAATCTCTCGAATATTTCTATATCATATTTCTACTATGGTGCTATGCGCCGCGCAGAGCTCCAAAATCGGAGCGGGAAGAATCCTACAGTGAACAGCAGAGCTACCTCCAAGTATCTGCCAGGAAAGGCAAGATCCACATCCCAAGTTCAATCAACTATATCCAAAAACTACAAATGTGGTCCTGTTATCGTCTATGATGTATCAGTCCTTCTTGGAGGCATTTGCAGGGAATTGGCAGAAAACTATGTGTTCGACAAGGATGTGATCAAAATGTGTAAAAAGAACGCTGAGATTGCGGCCACATTCAATCGTAGAGACTTGGTCCAGATCTGGTCGTTGGCCGAGTTATCGTCTGAGGGAGTTCTTCACTCTTATATTCCAAGCAAGGATGACGAAAATCCATTCTCGCTCATGAACAGCAATTCTGATTTCGGGGATAGACCTTGGACGATGCATCCATTTGGGAGCAAGCTCATTCAGTCACTCATTGATCACTATGTTAATAACTGTCATGACGTTCAAACAGCCGCCATGCTAGTCTGGACCTTTTCGTCCCCAAAACTTGGCCGTTTTATAAGAAACCAGAGCATGAAGTATTCATTGTGCTCCGACAAGGGTAACTCCCTCTATGGGGTCACCTCAAGCTATCATACCGTGATGCCGACCATGTCAACCTATGCAACTAAAAAAGCCAATTCTGATGCATTGTCAGATGATTGGAACTTTGTTAACGGACCTGAGACTCATCTTTACTCCAACTCTTGGTCCAACTCAACTATTCATGAGTATGCAATTGAATCAAATTTAAGCAATGATAACAAAGACTCGAAAGCGAGAAACGAAAGCTGTCCGCGTAACAACGGTTTCCCAAAATTGAACATACTTAGTCCGGAGAGGAGTCTCCAAAATGATCTCATACTGCACATATACGCCGAAGTACTTTACAGGTTGAATTTGCTCAATCAACGAGCAATGGTGTTGAAGAATGTCGGCACCAATTCAGCCTACTCGGAAATCTTTGGTAACCGTCAAACTTCGAACGAAGTGGTTGAGGATCGTCTCCCGAATCTTAGCATCCAGTGTTGCAGTCAGAAATGTCGAAATGTATGTCATTCAGCTCAATGTCCGCAATGCAAAAAGTATAGCCTATATTGCAGCATTTGCCGCCTACCCGTGAGGGGCTCTTGTTCGGTATGCTTAAAATGTTTACATGGCGGCCATGTCAACCATTTCAGCACATGGTTCGATAGTTATGATTTTTGTCCCACCGGATGTGGTTGCAAATGCCTGATCGCTCGATAGATTTACTACTGCTCAAATCAATCAGAATAATAAACAAAAACAATTCAAGCCTTGGTTGCCTGATCGAGCAGAACAAGATCGGCCAAAACCATCTCTTCGACAAGTGATTCGAACGATATCGTCGGCTTCCAGCCCAGCTCTGTGCGCGCCAAGCTAGCATCTCCAACCAGATGGTCCACTTCGGCGGGGCGGAAATACTTCTCACAAACTTTTACACGTATCTTGCCTTCCTGGTCCACTCCAACCTCATTCAAACCTGCCCCAAACCAAATTATCTGGAGCCCGATCACCTTGAATGCTTCTTCAACAAATTCTCGAACTGAATGCGATCTTCCGGTGGCTATCACATAATCTTTTGGGATTGGTTGCTGAAGGATTAACCAGATGGCATTGACATAGTCTCGGGTGTGGCCCCAATCCCTGCGTGAGTCCAAGTTGCCTAGCTCGAAAAATTCGCGCTTGCCTAGTTTAATCTCGGCAACAGATCTTGAGATCTTACGTGTAACGAAATTTTCACCCCTCCTCGGGCTCTCGTGGTTAAACAAGATTCCATTAACGCTGAACATCTTGTAAGACTCTCTAAAATTCACTACGAGCGAGTGGGCATAGAGTTTAGCACAACCATATGGTGATCGCGGATGAAAGGGAGTGTGTTCATTTTGCGGAACTTGGTCGGCATATCCGCCGAACAATTCGCTTGTTGAAGCCTGATAGAATTTGATCTTGGCGGATCCAGGAAATGTTGTCTCATAGTAACGTATGGCCTCGAGAAGACGCAGAGTTCCTAGTCCATTTGTATCGCCCGTCATTTCTGCCATATCAAATGATATCTTGACATGACTCTGGGCGGCCAAATTGTAGACCTCATGCGGTCTTATGTTGGTGATTAATTTGAGCAATGAAGTGCCATCGGTAAGATCACCATAATGTAATTCGAGATTCTTACTTTTATGGTTAACTTTATCTTCATACAGATGGGTCAATCTAATGCTGCTCAATGAGGACTCGCGTCTTATCATTCCATGAACTGAGTAGCCTTTGGCAATCAGAAGCTCGGCCAGATAAGAGCCGACCTGCCCGTTTATGCCAGTGATGAGGGCTCTTGGATTCTCGGAGCTTTCGTGGCAGTTGCTGCCGTTGTTGCTTGCCAGTACAATGTCGGACGCCTTCGCATCATGGCCAGTTTGGTTTGCTTGCAAAACCATCATGTCACCCAAAGCTCGACTCGACTGCTCGGCCATACTCAAACTTGTTGATCCGCTCCTCTCTGTCAACGCTGATACCAACTCATCTTAGAGTTGGAAGATGGAGAGCGTTCGAGTGATACTGTCACATCGCGTTAGTTTTTCACCTGTGATGACCAATGGTCACTCCTACAGGTTGTCATCTAGGAGTTTAGTTGTGAGTACATTTTGGTGTCCCTTGATGGAATAATTTTCGAATAATTGCGCCTCCAGTCTGGGCGCATGAGCTGCAGACCGCAAGCCGCAGTGCTAGGGTCAGTCAATTACCCTAACTACATCTGGAATAGAGATTCTGACAGCGAGGGTGCCCGTTCTCCGTGCGCACGCAGCAGCTGACGCGAACTATTCTCGAAAAATCCCCGCTTCAGAGCGAGAAGAGTTGAGAGAATTTGTGCACCGGGGAGAAAACCGGGTGGGGAAAACGATAGATTCATACACTGTACACACACGGGCAGGCGGGCAAGCGTCCGAGCCGAAGCTGAAGCTGCAACGAGACGGCCAATCGGTGGCCCGTGAGAGATTGAAAACAGCTGCGGTTGCGTCTGTATTGAAACCAATTCCGATATTCGCAATAATTGAACCATAATTACATAACACATCACGAGGCTTTTAAGATGGCAGAGTTGTCAGCAGGCCAACAGTATCAGTGCGTCAATGTATGCGCCACAGCGTCAACATCAGATAATTTGTCTAGGCATGAAATGTTAAATTGGGTCAACGATAGCCTGCAAGCCGAGTACAAGAAGATCGAGGAGCTTAGTAATGGGGCCGCGTACGCGCAACTTATGGACCTTGTGTTCCCTGGAACTGTGCCCCTCAAGAAGGTGAAGTTTCGCACAAATTTGGAACACGAGTACATTCAAAACTTCAAAATCGTTCAGGGCGCCTTCAAGAAGGTTGGCTGCGACAAGGAGATACCTGTTAACAGGCTTGTCAAGTCGCGTTTCCAGGACAACTTTGAGTTTTTGCAGTGGTTTAAGAAGTTTTTCGACTCAAACTACGACGGACACGAGTACAACGCGCTTGAGGCGCGCGGCAACATCCCACTGGGCAGTCAGGCTGGACCAGGAGCTAGAGCGCCAGCCGCCACCCATCAACCCCAGATTGCATCGCGCCCAATAAGTGGTCGAACAACCAGCTACTCAACCCACACAAGCCACCCGCCGGCTAATAACAATATATCGCCCTCGCTTAGTTTAGCTAACAAAGCTAGATTAGCACAAAATGGCTCGTCGACTGGGTTGGACCAAAGTGCCCGATTGAAGTACGAAAATGAGATAACACAATTGAAGGCCAACATTGAGGCCATCGAGCGCGAACGTGACTTTTATTATGGAAAACTAAGGGATTTAGAGGTGTTATGTCAGCAATCTGACGATGAGGCAAATGTGGATAAGAAGAAAATTTTAGAAATTTTGTACGCTACTGAGGACGGGTTTGCCGTTCCTGAGGAGGGCGCTCCCGAGGCTGGTTAAAAGCAAGAGAGGTGACCAAGAGGATATACCAACCAAGTAAACAAGCGTCAATTGACTTTTAATTCTCTTAGGGAACCAGAGGCCAAAGCAACAACCAAAAATAAAAGCACGCGAAACTTAGATACTTCGATGTGAGTCGGGTGAGCAGAATTTGTTTTCATTGATAGTCAAAACTGTTAGATGCAATCAGTTTCCATCTCATGATGCACTTAAGAACTGCCATATTTCGGTGGTAATCAAAGGCGGGAACTCGACACCACAGCTCTTATTCAAGTTCAAATCTGTTTATCCTTAATCAATTTTGATCGCTAGCACAAATCGTTTATCGCCTATTCCATCGCATGGCAACAGCCGGATTGCTTGCTGGATCGGTTTTTGTCAGACTTATTAATTTCACAAGCTATTCATTGTTGTAAATAAATGACGCCAGTTTGCTTGGAGCATAAGAGGCTCATATAAATCAGTGTTTCCTTTGCACATCATTGGTCGATTGTTAATTCTCAATCGGTAGATAGCCTCTCATCTATATCTCCAACGGAAGCTTGATTCAGCGAAACTTTAAAGTCATGTCCTCAGGTAAGTTAGATATTGCAAGTTGGACGAGCTCTCGTCCGGCCTTACCCAACCAACCCCATCCTAATCGGTTCGTCTTCCGACAGTCAAAGGAGAACTCTTGAGCGAGGGTAAGACGAAACAAATCTATCAGCATGCAGAGAACGAAGATTGGGTCTATATTGAAAGCAAAGATCGCATAACGGCTGGCGATGGAGTCAAGTCGCACGAAATGAAAGACAAATCAGAATTCTCCACCCGAACGAATGCAGCAGTGTTCGAGTTCTTGAACGCTGTCGGTGTCCCCACTTCCTTCGTATCCAGAGTTGATGGCTCATCAAAGTCTTTCATCGCCAAAAACTGTGAGATGGTTCCGATTGAGTGGGTTACTCGACGACTTGCAACAGGATCCTTCCTCAGGAGACACCCGAATGTCAAGGAGGGATACCGATTCGCACCCATTAAATTGGAAACCTTCTTCAAGGACGATGCTAACCACGATCCGTATTGGTCTTTGGAGAGTATCAAGGGTGCCTCATTTGAAAATATCACTCTAACTGAGTCTGACATCGAAAAGATGTGCATGTTGACCAGGCTCGTATTCCAGTTACTTGAGAGAGCTTGGCAGACGCTCAACCATTCACTCGTTGACATGAAGGTAGAGTTTGGAGTGGACAAGGGCACAGGTGCTATCTTGCTCTCGGACGTTATCGATAACGATTCGTGGAGACTTTGGCCGAATGGTGACAAGCGTTTAATGCTCGACAAACAAGTTTACAGAAACCTGACAGAGGTTGATAGTGAATCGATGGAGAAGATACGCTCCAACTTTGCGCTCGTTGCTTCAAGAACTGAGCAATTGTTCAAATCGCTCATCCCAAATCCAACAACTGATGCGACAATGCTTGTTCCTCCCCAAGTTGGAATCATAATGGGCTCAAAAAGCGACGAAAAGTTTGTGGAATCGATCGTTAAAGCATTGGAGAGATTTGGAGTAACTCGGGCGGAAGTGCATATCACATCCGCACACAAATCGACCGACTACACCCTAACAGTGATTGAAAGGCTAAACCAGTGGCCAACTTGTAAGTGCTTGATTGCTGTGGCCGGCCGAAGCAATGGGCTAGGGTTAGTTGCCACAGCCAATTCTACCATCCCAGTCATCAACTGTCCGCCTATGTCGGATTTGACTGCCACCATGGTGGATGTCTGGTCCTCTCTTCGAGTGCCATCTGGACTTGGTTGCACCACAGCTCTCGGTGCCGAGAGCGCATCCATGGCCGCAGCCCATATAGTAGCTAACGGAGACTGTTTTGTATGGTCCAAAATTAAGACAATCCAAACAATGGCTGCCATCAAGCTCGTAGCAGACGATTCAACTTGAGCAACGTAAGCTAATGGTAGCATGGATATTTGTTGCCATAAACGTGGTCATGAGTTACTAAAGTTTAAATGGTGCGAAACGTAATAATTGTGTGAGTTTATTGTTCTTGGCGAGAGTTCTTATGATAGTCGCTCTCTATCTCGGCGATCCTCTATTGCAACAGCATTCACGAATCGTTCTAATGTGCTCAATCTAAAAAAAATGTGCTTCAACATATTCCATAGGATAGGGTCTTTATAAGGCAATTTCTTCATTAGCGGCAAGATAACCCTCCTAACGTAATTGATACAGAATTGTTTGTTGTCTAGTTGTAGGGCTGCTAGGGCTGCAAAAAGGTGACACATCACTTCAAGACGCTGGTCACCCAGCAGTTCCGCTAGTTGAAGTTGTTGACCGAGTGATAGAGTCCCAGCTCTTAGGGAAAATTTCGAGTCCCTTTCGCCGAGTGCTGAGAAGCCTCCACCAACGGTCGACAGCCACGAAAAGCTTTCTAATAGCTTTGCTTTGTTTCCAACCAGCTCGAGTATCTTTTTTGACCAGGAGTGATCTATAAGGGACATGTTGAAATCATATCGTTCATCGTATTCGCTCTCGCAAGGATCATCAATTTCTGAGGACTCACGAGCATTGGCATGCATGATAGCTAATTGATTATTTCCGTTTCGTTTAAGCTCGATTGATTCATTAGCTGAGCCCTTGAGTGCTATATGATCGCGCGCTTCAAGCGCGTTGTACTCGTGTCCGTCGTAGTTTGAGTCGAAAAACTTCTTAAACCACTGCAAAAACTCAAAGTTGTCCTGGAAACGCGACTTGACAAGCCTGTTAACAGGTATCTCCTTGTCGCAGCCAACCTTCTTGAAGGCGCCCTGAACGATTTTGAAGTTTTGAATGTACTCGTGTTCCAAATTTGTGCGAAACTTCACCTTCTTGAGGGGCACAGTTCCAGGGAACACAAGGTCCATAAGTTGCGCGTACGCGGCCCCATTACTAAGCTCCTCGATCTTCTTGTACTCGGCTTGCAGGCTATCGTTGACCCAGCTCAAAAGGCAGCCAGCTGAGGCACTCTCTGGCTTGTTCAAGGCCTCAGTTAGTCTTGAGATACCAGAATCGGGCCCTTGGTCATGCGCTTGCTCCTGTAAGCACTCCATCCTGTATCGAGGGCTTCATACAAAACGTCTATCATCTACAAATGTACATGGCCAGTGTATATAATATCATCGGATTCTTCTAGACAGTTCGAATCTTGGCTGTAGGGATAAGTGGTAAAACTTCAGCTGATACTGTCAGAGTTCCTAATCCCTTTGGTTGAGACTTTGAGTGGACTAAGAAAATCCGCTAAAAATCTGTGATCAGCTGTTCGACGGACAACTTTCGCGCCTTGTGACTCACACAGCTCGCGCAGATTCTCGGCCCAAGAATCGCGCTCTGTATGGAAATCTGCTCACACATGGTTTAGGCCCATTGAAGACGCACTAATTTTGCAAACCGTTTGTTTTGGCGGCGCGTAGTCGACCATTGTGTGCGAGTATGTGCAGAAACTTTTAGCGCTAGAGCGCAAACATCGCACCAACAGTGGCATTTTCGCGCCCTCGTGACCAGCACAAGCCTAGGCACTAACCAGTATATTTTTAGATGGCTACAAGAATCGGTCATCTAAACTAGTATTTATTATCGTTATCATTATCACCATTGATATACATCGTAACGCGTCGTGTTGATTGTTGCCCCAAAGTTTCACGGTTGTAATATACACAGGCCCCAGCTAGCAGTTGGACCCGATGGACTACGTGAGAAAGTTCCTCCATGTTGATGGAATCATAGGTCAAGGTGCCTTCGGCCGGGTTCTCGTGACAAGTCCCTTGCAAAACCAGATTCCGCAACAGCACCAACCAACTCGTCTAACAAACCGTTCGCCAAATCGAACGTCTCCTGAATCTCATCGAGCGATATCATGCGAGGAGCAACAGGCGCAGCAGCAAGGGCAACAAGTTATTCCAAAGTCCGTTGGCTCCAAAGGTCATCTCCCCGATGGGGCCACTGGTGGAAGTCGATTTGCTCTCAAGTGTGTCCACCCTATTCTAAAACCACAAAGGCTAGTGAGCGAGTTAAGGCATCTAAGAGATTTGGGCGGCACCTGTAATGTGGTACAGATGCACGCTGCTCATTTCTTTCAAGGCTCCCTCTACATAGTGATGGAATTGATTGAACACGACAGGTTTGTAGATGTTGTTGCCCAATTAGATTATAGCGAAATTGTGATTTATATGAAGAATCTATTAATTGCATTGGAGCATGTTCACAAACATAACATAATGCATCGTGATATAAAACCAGCAAATTTTCTCTTTAATAGGAAAGATAAAAAATTTTTATTAGTTGATTTCGGCCTCGCCCAGGTAGTGCGAACAAGATCAACGTTGTTCGCCAATCGTACAACCCCAGCAACCGTAACAACTAATCCTATTTCACTTCTGAGCTCACCAACTACACCTACCTCAACTGGACGGCGGACGATAGCGCCTCTATTTCCTGAGCTATATGAGAATCGGAAGGACATTCAAAGCAAACTCAACTACCCTCAAAATGGTAACCCTCTTAAAGCCAGCGTTCCCTCCATTAACCTCAAATCGAGTCATATCATCTACCAGAGTCCAGCCCGTCACTTCATTAACTTGACACCAACTGGGTCGCCTAACATACCTAACGTTTCAACTAAGCGATCTTCCGAGATGCTTAACCCAAACGACTTCAACTCCATGCTCAAAAAACTGCGTGTTTCTAACAACGAAGAGACTAAGGAGCCTGTAAAGCTCACAGTGGGCGCCTACGAATCGCCAGTAACCAACACTGATAGCGGTCAAAAGCGACATATAAACTTTCACCATAAATTTTCTACACCAACAATTCCGTCCAGGCGCAACCCCGGTACCAAATGTGACTGTCGTGGAAAACCAAGGACTTGCATAACATGCTTAGCGAGACCCGACTCAAACGCACCTAAATCCGGTACACCTGGATTCAAAGCACCAGAAATTCTTCTTCGGTATCCAAATCAAACGACTGCCATAGATATGTGGTCTGCTGGAGTCATACTCGCTTGTTTACTATCTGGACACTCGCCCTTCTTTCGGGATGTTGATGACAATGTTTCTCTTGCGGAAATCATTACAATTCTTGGATCACGCAGGGTCATACAAGCTGCAAGAGCTTTGGGTTTAAGGTTGATTGTTGAGCCAAAACGGGATCCTATCGATCTCAGGGCTCTCTGCAAATCAATACGAAAACTTAATAGCGACAAGCGCCCCCTCGATATTCCAGACGAAGCTTTTAACTTGCTCGACCGGATGTTGGACCCAAATCCAATGACTCGAATCACTGCCAAGGAGGCTCTTCAACATCCCTGGTTCAATCCCATGACAGAAGTTTGAAGATAATCTCAGGTCGACTTTTCTATTTCTGATTGATTCACAACCATGTTCAAACATCCCACCATAGACAATATTTACGATAACTATGATCTTCTCACACGTGTAGATTCGATTCCGATAAGGGGAGAAAAAAATAGAAATCATCTCCCGTAATAAACAATCAATTCACACCCATAATAAGTCAGAAATTCAAAAGTTTCAATCAGATTTACTCCCGTAACTTAAGGTTAGCTCAAACATGTCGCTTGATTGCTACCCTTTCGGCAAGCGAGGAACTATCGACCTAACGGAGCAACCAATGGCACTTGATGTTTCATATAGCGACAATTTATTTATTTCAGTTACAAACCAGTGTGGATCTATATCCATCTACGATCTCTCAGTTGATGGTGATGAAAGACTTGCGAAGAAGTTCAAGCTTGGAAATGAGATCGTAATCGATCAAATTATCTTTTGTGAGACGGGTGATTACCTAGCTTGTGTAGGTCATAAGAATGGCATCCTATCAGTGTATACAATATTCGAGTGGCGCACCTCGGATGAGCCTCTGGTACTTGAACTCGGCATAAATGTCCACTCGGGGGACCAAGACCGACGAGAGAAGTTAAACTGTATTGATTGCTGCCAGAGAACAGGTAATTTGAGTGTTAGTTGTGGAGATGTGGTGTTAATTTACAAGTTTTTGGGTAACGACGATTCCAACAGGAACGAAGATACCACAAGTTTTAGTTCGAGCCCAGAGACGATTCGGAACGATGCTACGATAACAGATGGTATCGATGAAAGTTTTGTCAAACAACATTTTAAACATATCATCAGCATCAAGCTAACTATCTGGGCTCTCAAGATTCGTCTCCTAGAGAACTACCTCTCGATCACTGCAGTAGATCACGTTCAGGTACTCAAATTGGAGATTCTAACACTTCAAATTCAATCAGATGGCTTGGATGCCGAATGTCAAGCCCCGCCAATGGGTCAGGCTAGTGGCTCTGGTTCTGATCCGACTAACTTTAATGGTGCCCAGAGTGAGGCAACTTCAACCTCAACAACAATCGCAACCTCATGCTCGATGGCATCGGATTCCAACTCTACAAGAACAAACTTCTCATCTCTGAACAATAATATCGGGGAGCAATTAAACAACAGTGATATTAGCATTATCACAGTAAACCAACGACACCAATTTGGGTCCGAGTCGGATATCAACGGTAACTCGAACCAATCCGCTGATGATTGCATAACTTGGAACTTGAATACCAAGAAGTTAGTCAAGTTGCCCACACTCATGCACAATACATCAACAAATCTATCCTCGTATCATATCTGTCATCCACTGGAACTTTTGGGCCCGGCATCTGAGTCGATTGCGTGTCGTGTTAGTGCCTCCATTTACTCATCTGATTATTGCCAAAACCAACTGGAAGCTGTGGTGATGCTCTGCAAGCAGTTTGACTTCGACAGGGATCCAGTCAAGTCGACTCACCTGCAGGCAATCTACTTGAGCAGTATGGATGATTACAGGAGGCTCAACAAGGTTGCCCTTGTTTCAGATGATGGTTGTGGTTGCGCTCATGCTTGCGCTTCCGGAGGAGAGACCTTGCTCAAGTCTAAGGATTATGATCTCTTGACAACAGTGGATTGTTTTATTTCTACCCTGAAAAACTGCTTCATTTATTCCCTTCACGGAAAGAAGGTTGTCCGAACGCAAACAATAACCCATCCGGATATGTGCCTAGACTTAAGGCCAGATTTGCTGAACGTGTATCTCCTAACACCGCTTGGGCTTCAGATTTGCTCCTCAGGTGTTTGCGATTCAACTTTCCACTACGATTGGTCATCCTCTTCAGATCTAAACCTGAGTTTCATTGCTACCGATCGTATGCGTGTTATAACAACTTCAAGATATGTCATTATGGTTGCATGCTCCGTGAATGGCAAATGTCTGGTAGACTATATGGAGAAACCGAGCCTCTTTGCGTTGTATGATAGCATCTTACATGTTGTGAATCGTTGCGACAGTATCTCCATCCGATCGAATCTACTCACCTACTTGCATGCAACCGCACAATTGAATCTATCCACTTCATTCAAGCAAAGTGCCAACCCTGAGACGATTGAATTGTTGAAAAGTGTAACCATACTGCTCTGCAAGCAACTCACGCAAAAGAAACAAACAAACATCATAACAAACACAAAGGTTGACAAGGCAATCAAACACTTGCTTAACATATCCATGTGCGATTTGGCGGAACTCATGAAACGTCACCTTGCAACACGATCCCAACCGCTTGCGGTTTTAAGAACCGATGATAGCAAGTTTAGGCACGATAATTTAAGCGACTTTGAGAGCTCGGGCGATGAATGTAGAGCTCGGCCAGAGAGGCAGTCACCGGCTAGAGGTCGTCGGCCATTGAGCTGTAACCTTAGGCAGGACGGCGACGACGACGACGACGACGAGCCCCTAGACACTGATTACGAGCTGATAAAGATCTACCTGAAACATGCCAAGAACAGCCAATCCTTCCTCGATTACCTGATTTCAAACTCAAACGATGAGTCTATTTGTGCGAGGATAATCAGGTACATGTTCGAACATAACCCGCGATTGCTCATCAAGTGCGCGCAAAAGTATTCTCTCAGCGCCAGCAAGATGGATGAACTGAAAGAATCTACCTGTATGGTTGAGCTTGTGGAAAAGTTAAAACAGTTAGCCGAATTCGATTCGACTGGAATCAATCGTGCGACGGTTTTGTTCACCTTGGCCAGCCTCTATAACGATATGAACCAGAAGCAAAAATGTCTATACACTTTGAATCAGATAAAACCCTTCAACCATCTTGCCATCACCATGTGCTCCAACTACGAGCTCAGCCATTCGATGGCGAGTTTAGTGCATGAGAAATACCCCGATGTATTTGAATTATTTCTTGTCCAATTGGAGAAGCGTGACCCATTGGCCGCAAGCGAGTTCAGGATGCGTTATGTTGGCATCGGGAGTACAGTCCAGTCAAAGGGACGAGCGGGCGAGGGTCTTCTTCCTGGGTGGCGGAAGGAGTCCGCTCAGGTTGCTTCAGATTTTAGCAAACTCAAGGAGAACAATGTCAACCTTTCGGGAGAGTCAAATCTTGGCAACAGCGGTGAAGAGGGGGAGGAGGAGGAGGATGACGAAATCTACGAGACAAAGCTCAAGTTGGTGGCCGAAATTCCCACCATTGAGCTTGTTGACTTGTTAGCTCCAGGTGAGGAGCCGACGAGTCAACGAGCGACCGACGGTCAAAAATCATCCACCCGCGCCTTGATTGAAGCTTCAATCAATATCCTGGAGTCTCAGTTCATTTTGGCCAGATTGCGCGAGAACTCTCATTAAATTCATTGCCACTCCAAGAGGATCTTATTAAGAGATGGAGGGCAACAATTTGTTACCTTATAGTAAAAAGTCACAAACTTGCTTAGTTTTCGTCAGGTGGTCAAAACGTCATCTGTAATGTGAGTCAGGGTGGTCTTATGGGTTAGGACGCCGACGTGGTTCGTGTTCATGATCACAATGTGCTTCACCTTATCGGGTAACGTTCTAGCCCAATCATCGCAAACCATTAGTGACTCGAAGTTAACTGTTCCATCGCCCTCGCCCTTGATGAGCTCATAGTTGCCATTGGGAAAGTCAGATTGTTTTCTAAAGAGAATAGTCTCTGGAGTGGGCGAGTTAAGGCTGTGAATGCAATCAACCCGGACATCTAAAAGTGGTTCCAGTGGCTTTATAAGTGAAACGCTCGCTTTATACCAATCTAGTTGGTGTGTTAGATTTAAATCGAGCAAAAGTTGGTCGATATTTGAAACCCGGTAGTCGCGTTCGGGAGTTCTAACCAAAATTGGCCCGCCAGGCAAGGGTAAATTCTTGTTAGTGCGCGAGAAAATCTCCGCCTGCGGCAATAGGTAAGCGATACTTGGATAAGTTCTGGCGAGTTTTCTCATCTTTGACTCGCTAATTAGAGGCAAATCTAGCTGATCGCCGACCACTAGCGCCTTGAGCGCCTTAGCTGATCCGCCCCAAGGCGAGGAGATTGCAATCATTTTGCGTACTCTACTCTGGCGCCAAGCTGCTGATTGGAGGCGCAAAAAGACTAGCAGGTGAGTGCAACCCATTGAGTGGCAAACAAGTGTCACCTTTTTACCGCTTGGCGAGCTCTCTTGCGCCCTCTCGATCAAACCCTTGAGCATGACGAAATAATCTCCTAGTTCTTGGGGCGCCAGGCGAAAGTCGTACGGAGCTGCGAGGAGATTTTGGTCGACAGTGTAGCCGAGTTGCTCGTAACGCTCTATTATGGCGGCAAAATATTGGGTCACAGTAGGTTGGCGCAAGTCCAACGAGCTCACCGACTCGACCGAACCAAAGTCGGGCACTCGGCTCTCAACACCCGGCGGCTCCTTCGTGAATCCGGTCGCTGGATCAAACTCTAGCCTTACGTTGTCTATCCAACAATCGACCGCCAGCGGCAGCAGCATTCTAAGCGAAAGCCACACATCCTTCCAATCGGCTTGCTTGCTGCAAAAGATGTTCACATTCGTCAGCTTGTCCGTCTTAACTTGCAAACGGGAGCCAAGTAAACCAGGAACAAGAATCACCGGACTCAGGTGGCCGGCAATTTTTGGTCTGTTGTTGTCAATGAGCTGATGGAAGCGCCCGTCGCCCATTAGTGTGTTTATGTTCTCATGGAATTCAACCATTTCATTGGTGTCAGGCGGATTTGCTGCATAGTTAGCCGGCGCCTCTGGGTCAACCAGGTAATCGGAAAGGAACTTGTTGTTCAGTGTTGAGCGCTGTTGTTCTGTTTGGCGTTTAGTGAAATTTTTCCCACTATTTCTGCGAATCTCCTCCTCGTCAAAGATCCAGTTGACAAACTCAAGCCGACCCTGCCTGTCCGCGCTCGATTCCATTGGTTTAGAGCGCTTGAATTGGCTGAACAAGAATAGACAGACTGCCGGCACCTGCACAGGCAGCGGGTGCTGCAACTGAACCTGTCCATCCCTCTCCTCCTCGAATTTAATCAGGTATTCAAGTTGACGAAGCTTCTCATCGTGATACTTGGCGCACTCCTCCGCCAATCCGGTTTGATGCTCGAAAATTGTCTTTAGATTCACGTTCGCTTGCCAATCGAGCAGCTCGCTTGCGCCAGCTTGCCGCTTATACCTTCCTGCCGGCGTTAGCCTCTGTGGTTGGCCGTTTGAGATTGCTTGGACGAGAGTGGACAGGGCGAGCAAGCTCAAAAGGGCCACAAGTAAGCCCGACACCGACGACTCGTGACGGGCAATCATATTTTCTCCCAACTTCTGGGCTCCCGTTTGCGGCAAATGTGGGACTGGCTGCCGGAGAGGAATAAAGCGCAGAGCACGCAGCCTGGCCGCCAGAGCAAAGCTAGTTGGGAGAGCTTGCACCAGGAAGAGCGCAGGCACCAGATTGGATAGACCTGAAACGAACCGCCCGGCTGGTTTGAGGTTTGGCGAGCGAGCTGCTTGCCGCCAATGGCGCGATTTTATCACTAGACGCTCGGGCGCATCTCTGACTCACTAGCTTTGGTTGGCTGGTTGGCTGGCTGGTGACACTCGGCGACAGGCCGGCCAGCGAGCGCAGAGAGTGGCCCTGGGAGTCGGGAGCGCGGTTGCAGGGAGCGCTCATGAAAACACTACGACAAAAGGCCATTTGTTTTCGGCCGCCCCAAGCGCCACAAACAATGGGCGCCCTCTCTCGCCTGTCCACACGGGCGCCCAGAGTAGGAATCTGGAGGATCTCTGGCTTGGAGGCGGCTCCTCCGCTTTTGGCAAGATGTGTTTCTGTTTCGGTTCTTTGTGTTTATATAACTAATAGCGCGAGAGGTGGGAAATTGTAAGCCGCATAGATTTTGCCCGCCGAGACCAATGAACGCTGCTCGCGTGGGCGTTCGAGCCGAAGAGGAGTGGTTGGCTAAATTTTTATCATTTAGCTCGGCAGGATTCTAGGGCACAAGTATCGCCTGTTTCAATTCTATTATTCGCCATTATCCAGCCTCCAGCCTCCCTTTCGCCCGCTCGCCGTGTCCATTGTGAGCGGCCACTTGCGCTTGGCCCGCTCGCCGGCAAGCCGAGCTCGCGGAGTCAAGATCCAGTTCCAGCTCCAAATCTGAGAGTCATTTGAGTCCAGTTACATCGGCGGCCTATGCGGCGGCAGCGGCCGAGGCAGAGGCAGAGGCAGCGGCCGAGGCAGAGGCGTCTCGAGGCTCCATTGTGGACGAGGGTGGGCGAAACAAACTGACAAGTTGTCATCATTAGAGGGCCGGCGAGAGTTGGCCGCCAGCTTCAATGGATCCAGCCGCTGCAACGGTGGCGCCGGCCGGCCGGCCGCCAGGGCCAAGCCGAGAACAAAAGCCCATAGTGTCGCGCGGACGCCAACTGGCCTCCGTCTGAGTGGTTGGTCTGTGTTTGTTGAAAAACAGAGCACTCCTGGCCAAGCCGATGGTTCGCGATCCACTTTCAACGCGCCAATAATCGAATAAAAGCCTTTTTGTCTGGCTCCGCTCTGGTTCTTCGTGTTGCCATCGACTCTCTGCTGTTGTCGTTGTTGTTGTTGCCGCCGCTCACTCTCATTGGCCGCCTTCAATTGAACACAAACTTGCGGGCCGCCAAGCTAGCCGACTTTCTCCGCCGCCTCCCTGCCGGCAACAATTGTCCATTAGCTACCTGGCGGCGCCCGCTCACCAGCCAGCCAGCCAGCCAGTCCCGCCGAGCGGCCAGAGTCGTGCTGTGTGGCCGCCAGGCTAGCAGGGCGGCCCTCTCGAGGTGGCGGCCGCCAGCAAACGAGCAAGAATTGTTACGTCACGACTCTCTGCTCGTCTGACGAATCCATCGATTTGGCCGCCCGTTCAGCCGCGAGGCTCGAAATGTGAGACTGGCCGAGCTCAACGTTGGCGGCGCCACTGCGGCCGCCAAGCGAAACCATGGCCATTAACCCGCTCGTTTAGTTCAACTTTGTTTGTTTTCCTGCTCGCCCGCTCGCCGGCCGAATGGTCGGCGAGCAGCTCGCTTGGCCAGTCCCATTCAATCCACTTCCCTCATCAGGCCGATCGACGATGATTTGCTCCATCGGCGCTGCCTCTTTGCGCCTGTCAGCCCTCGTCGGCTTGCTAGCAGCCAGGTGAGGTATGTAAATGAACTCCCCTGCATGCGCTCCAGTCTGGGCGGCTCGGCCAGACTGAAGGCCGGCAAGAGCTGGCCCAAATTCAATTAATCATCGTCCCCCCGAGGTGCAGCTAAGCGGGCGCGATCGGCCGGCCGGCCAGCCAGCCAGCCAGCCAGCAAGCCGGCCAGCCAAGCGCTCAACCTGGCGGCCTGGCGTTGGCTCGATTAATTTGTCAACAGCCGACTCGAACCAGAGGCGGCCGCTTGGAGGCGCGCGAATTAGATCGTTAAATCATTGACAACCGATATCATCTGGCCCGATAACAATCGACTCGGGCCCATCCGGCTCCAGCGCTCGCAGCGCCCCTTCATTGGAGTAATTAAAAGCCGCCCGCCTTCGCAAACCCGGAGAGGCCAACTTGGAGCTGGCAAAATATTCCCATCCCCTTTGTGTGTGGCAAGACGAAGCGGAAATAGAGGACACAGAGAGGGCCAATCCGTTTGAGTTGCTAGTGTCCGTGTTTGCTGGTTTGCGCTGGTTGAAGGGGGCGAGCTAGCATGCTCGCTGCTGGCCCAAATCCATTAACGTCGTAATTCCCTGAATTGGATCCCATTTGAATCGGGAGCTCGAATTTGCTTCTAATTCAAGTCCAAGTCTTATGTGCGCGCGCCTAAGCCGCCATGCTGCCAGCTTCCGCTCGTCCGCCGCCACGCGAGTCAGCCAGCGAAGGTTGCCAAGCAAACAGTCTGATCCCTCGAGCCATTGAAGCCGAGTCGCGCTCCTCGGCCTCTCACTTGATTTGTGCCGAGTTTGCGCCCCGAGAGACAGGAAGTTGGTGATTAAAACGGCGACAGCAAAGAGGGAAGCACCAGGCCCGGCTTCGTGCGCTCAAGTCGGCCCAAAAATGGCCCCCAGCTCGTTCCAAGGTTGCCCACTGAACAGCCCCGAGCAAATCTAGTGCAAAATCTGATCCGACGCAAAACTGATGACAAGGAGCTTTGCATAACAGCAGCGAGGGCAGCAGCAGCGGCAGCGACGGCAACAACAACAACTGTCCATGTCATTTGCATGCGAGCGAATTGCACCCTTGGGAACCTGCAAGTTGGCCGGCCGAGCGAGCTATCGAGCCAGCTAGCCAGCCGCTTAGCCGGCTCGGCTGCAAACAAGCCTCCCAAGCGCGAGCCAGCGACAAACCCGCAAAGCTCCACTGGCGCTAAACTCGAGCTTAGGGGCCCCGAAGAGAACAAGTGGCAAGCGCTTATTCTATTGGCGCTGGCCAACAAGCCCTTTTAGCTTGACATGATCGACTTGGCGACTTTTGGGACCGAAAGTCATTATGATCATTTCTCATTCGATTCCCTCCACTTCCGGCCCACTTTTGGCCAAAGGAAAGTGAAACTTTTCACTCTGCTCGGCTTGTTGGCTCGAGGAGGCGAGAGTTTGGCCTCTCTGGGTGGTTTGAGTGAGCCAGTGGTGTTGCCTTAACGCGCCTCACTGATTCGCGCCGACTTTTGGCTCCCCAAACCAGAGGGATGGGCGATTTTTATCGCTCGCTGCAAGGCTGCCGCTTATGGACCAAAGGGGAGGGAGAGTCCGATGCAAATGGGTCCGCTTTGGGGCGGAAGGCGGCTGCGTTGGCCGGAGAGGAGAGAGAGAGTTGGAGTCTAGAAGTAAGCCCTCTCTGACCGGATTGTTGCCGGCTGAGAGGGCCTCAGAGGCTAGCGGCCGAGAGGTAAAGCTGGCTGAGGGATGAGCAAACGCATCGCGCTAATGAGCCAAGCTCCCGAGGGCAGCCGGACATCCTCTGGGAGCTTGGGGTCCATTTGCTAAGCTGGGCCGCCGCTAGCGCTAGCAATGGCGCTGCCGCCGCTACCGTGGCCGCAAAATAATAAGTTGCGGCCAATTTGGCTCAGCTGGAGCCATCAATCGGTGCGGCAGACCTGCAACTGTTGCGATCTGAATGCCACCTCTGGAGCCCCAAAGTGTTGGCCCTCAGGTGAAGGCGGCGGCGGCGGCAAACAAGGGCTGAGATTTGGGGCGCCGCTAATGACGATCGCCAGGTAATGGGCCGCTCATCCGGCTGACCCACTGGGCGGGGCGCAACTTCCGCCGCTGCCGCCAGCTCGCTCGAGCCAATCCCAAATCGGCTGCTCGCGCTCGAGTGGCAGCTCATTAATGGGCCATCGATGTTGGCCCAACGAGAGCAGCCAGCTTCAGTCCGCCAAACAACTGGCCCAATTTGGGCACCCGGAAACGGGCAAACAAACTGAGAGCGGGCCGCTCGTCTTGCTCTTGGGGCCAGCAAGCGTTCGGCTGAGCTCCTGTTCTTGGGGCTGAGCGTGTTTATATTTATACACTATTGGGCGCGCAGGTTCGCATAGGTTACTTTGTAGCGGAAACCACTTCCAGTCTCAGTGGCCTCCTCGAGAGGCTGGCTCAGAGGCGCTGGGCGCAGTTTTATTAATATTCATGGGAGCCTGTCCAAGTCTCAGCGTCCCTCTCTCTCTCTTTCACTCGGTTGGTGGAGAGGAACTGTCGCAAAGTCGCGCGACTTGCTCCTCGGGAGCCGAGAGTGACTTTGCAGCGCGGAGAGTCTATTCAGCTTACGCGTTCGGGGATCTTCCCTTTCAATTTTATTCAAATTCAATTCAAAAACTAGTGCTGCCCCAAAACGTGCTGCTCTGGTTGCCACCATCCGATTGGCCACCATTGGATCGGATCGGATAGAATGGGATTGGATGGGCTAGGATCGGTTGGTGGGCAAGCGCTTGTGAGTGGAGGGGGGTGGGTGGGCATTTATATGTTAATGTGCGCCTTTGAGACACGTCGAGTGGGCGAAAATGTTGCTTATATCAAATTGAATTATATTATATCAGATATATAAATTGGAGGCGACATTTTACAAACGACAACGATAAGTTGGCCAGGCTTGAGTGTGCGCGGCGGGCTTTGTTGCTCTTGGGGTTAGATCTCCAGGACCCAGCCATTTGGATCGATGGCCACGAACTCCTGTCCGCTCCAAGCGCCCGAAGCAACGCAGAGTCTGCCGATGGGATGTTGGAATGTAGGATGCTGGCTTGAGTTGGGCGTCGCCGGACTTTGGAGTTGGAGCTGCTGATGCTGCTGTTGCATTTGGAGTTGCAGTTGTTGCTGCTGCTGCTGCTGCTGGAGTTGGAGGTGCTGGTGCTGGCTCAGCAGGTCTGGTGGCGCCTCGATGGAGGCCTCGAGGTCGCAGTTTGAGAGCTCGTTGGGGCCAACATGGCTGCTGCCGGTTCCAGCGCTGCCGCTGGCGCTCGAGCCACCGTTTGAGCCAGACTCGAGGGAGCTGTCTCGCTGCGAGAAGGCCTCGTCCGTGTTGCGTCGGTGGCGCATTATTAGCGAGTAGATGAGATAGAAGTTGGCTAGCATCAGGAGGCCGGCAACCATGAGCAGCACGTAGGGCCAATTTAATATCAGGTAAAGCGGGTAGGTGGGTTGCGAGCCGGCGCTTGTTGCGGAGGAGGCGTGCGGCGTTATGAAGGCGGACGGGAGTAGGGCGGTGGGTCCTGTTTGGAGTTTGGGCAAGTTTTGGAGGTCGCGCTGCTGCAGCTGGTTGGCGGCGGCCTTGCTCGCGCCAGACGCAGCAAGCTGCTCTTGGGCCCATTGGAGGCTTTGGTTGGCAGCCGATGATATGCTTGGTGTTGTTGTTGTTGTTTGCGCTGGCGCTGGCGGCGGCGGCAGCGGCACCTGCGGGCGCACTGTGACCAGCGACTTTGCGATGAAGAGCTCGTGTCTGGCCGGCCCAGTTTGCACTGGCACCGCCTGGCATTCGTAGTGGCCGGAGTCCTCGAGGCGAACGCGGCGCAGATCCATGCTGAAGTCGCCCGCCGCCTGGTCGCCCTCCATGAAGTGGCGCTCGAAGCCCTTGCCCTTCTCGCCGTCCATGAACACGATGTGTCCGTCCTTGAGCCACTGGACGGTGCCCGTGTGGTTGTCCAGCTCGCACCTTAGCCGGGTTGAGTCGCCCTCGATCAGGCTGACCAGCTCGCCCGGCTTCTCGCGAAAGGCTGGCCGGCGCGCCTGCTGGCCGCTTGCTTGGTTGGGCGGCATTGTGTCTGGCGGTGGTGGTGGTTGGATTGGATTTCGGTTGGTCGGTTAGTTTGCTGCATGGGTGTAATTTGTAAGTCTTTGGCCAGCTCTAGGCGGAGGGTTTAAATGCGCGACAAGATAACAACAAAAACAAGTGGCCTTTTCCCTCCGATCGCTCGCTTGGCTCGCCCGTCGTTGGTCCGCACAGGATTTCGGTTTTTGGGCGAAGATCGCATGTCGCCGGCGGCGCCTTCGCAGCGAGCGCGCGAGAGAGTTGCAACGCGAGCGCGCAGCCCGTTGCCTTTGTTGGCCGCTCGCGAGCACGGGGCGCTGGCAGTCCGCTCGCCCCTCAACTGCAGCGCTGCTCTCCCCTTGGAGGCGGCGGCGGCCAGATTTCCCTCCAGCCGAAACGCCCTTCCAGCCTCCAAAGGAGCGCGCGCGCGCACAGCGCCACTCTCACGCGGATCTAACTCGCGCGCCGCCGCCGCCGCCGCCGCCAAATTAATGGTCGCCGGAAGTGCGCGCAACCCCTTGTCAATTCGCGCGCCCAATTCGCCGCCCACTGATGAGTCAGTGTCGCAGCGGCGGCGGCCACTTGCAATGCATTGCATTGCATTGCAACGAATTGCATTGTGCGCCGCCCACGTCGCGGCTCAATGGATGCAAATTATCGCCGCTTTGCAGCCGGCTGCATCGGCTCGAGTTGGATTAGCGGCGGCCGCCTGTCGAGGCGCCCGTTGGATTAGCCGGCTGAACCCTCGACTGGCCAGCCGAGCGGATTGCCTTGCTGGCGCGCTCACCTGGCTCGTGCAAGGCGAGCATGTCGCGCTGGCGGCCGGCCCCAAACTAAAGCGGCAAACTCGTCCTGTTTGCGCCACTCGACTGGCCCCACAATCTGAGCTTGACAGGCCGACAATTCGCGCGCTAATTTGTCGCTCGCTGTCGGCCGGCCGGCCGCTTCCGGCCGAGAGCTGCGCGCAGTGGCCAGCAGCCAGGTTGGCCGCTGGCTGCTTTGCGCGCGATAAAGCGACTAGAGTGCCACCTGCGCCACTTCATCGCCCATTGATCACGCGGCCAAAATTGAATCGGAGCGCCGGTGGCGCCAGGAAGCCATTGATCAGGCATAGACGGGCGGGCCTCTTGCGCTCTTATTATCTTGTTGGCCGCTGGGGCGCCCAAGTGGAGGGTTGCGCGCTCCAGTTGGATTCGCGGATCTGCCAAGTTCGAGTTCCACTTCCACTTCCAGCTCGAGCGCGAGCCTTTTGGCCGGGGAAAGAAATAATGATCTTGTCATGGGTCTGCGCTGGCGGCGCAATATGGCTTTGGGCGGCCGAGTTTAACGCTATCAATCATGATCAGCCCGGAATGCGCAGGCTGGGCGCCGCGCCAAGTCTGCAGGAAGCGGCGACGCAGGACTTGGGGCTCGGGGCGCCGATTAGATGCGCTAATGAGAGTTGGCCGCCTGTGGGAATCTTCTCATGACCTCGCCTGTTTGCTTAGCTTCCGCGGCCAGCAAGGCGGCGGGCGGCAAAGGCGACCGGCGAGCCCTAAGGTCGCATCCTCGTCCGCAAGCGACAATAATAGAATTATAAGATTCATTGTGTTTCGCCAGCTGTGATTCATTGCGCGCGGCCGGCGCAGGTAAAGGTGCGGCGGGCGGCTCTAATCTGCATACTGAGACCAGCACTAATTACGCTCGCTCAGGAGCAGCGAGCGGCGGCGGCGGCGGCGGCGGCAGCAGCAGCAGCAGCAGCTGGCCGCGCCGAGTTGAACTTGGCGCTCCGGCTCGACTCTTTGCCCTCGGACGCATGTTGTGGCGGCGCAAGTCGGCCAGCACGCAGGATGTTGCGGTGGCGCCGACGGGTTCAGCAAACAAACGGGCCGCCTATAAGGGCGCCGGTCGCGCTCGGCCGCCTTGGCCTTGCGGTTTCGAGCTGCTGGTTCCGTTTGTTGGCCTGCGAGCTGGCACATATCGCCCGCTTGGCCGGCCAGCCAGCCTGCGCCCTCAGGTCGCAGGTGGCTGCCCTCTGCTCGCCCACTCGAGCTCATGGCTCATGGCTCATGGCTCATAGCTCATAGCTCATGGGTCGGAGCTCGGAGCTCGGAGCTCGGAACTCGAAGCTCGCCGCTCAGAGTCGCAAGCGCGGCCCTCGCGCTCCACTGATTGAGCCAATCAATCAATGATCTAGATGATTCAT
>Ga0209372_1000150_pt1:12500-53352 | contig 53352 bp, 30 predicted proteins | sample AgamicAtPe_FD_187170 | JGI IMG/M metagenome (GOLD analysis project Ga0209372, IMG submission 187170) | Agave microbial communities from Guanajuato, Mexico - At.P.e (SPAdes) (version 2) | ecosystem: Host-associated > Plants > Phyllosphere > Phylloplane/Leaf | place: Guanajuato, Mexico... | reverse complement strand
GAACGGGGGCCATTACTATGTTATTAACCGATCGAAACTTTAATACAACCTTTTTTGATCCTGCAGGAGGGGGAGACCCCATATTATACCAGCATCTCTTTCGGTTCTTCGGTCATCCAGAGGTGTATATTCTCATTCTGCCTGGATTCGGTATTATTAGTCATATAGTATCGACCTTTTCGGGAAAACCGGTCTTCGGGTATCTAGGCATGGTTTATGCCATGATCAGTATAGGTGTTCTTGGATTTCTTGTTTGGGCTCATCATATGTTTACTGTGGGCTTAGACGTTGATACGCGTGCTTACTTCACCGCAGCTACCATGATCATAGCTGTCCCCACTGGAATCAAAATCTTTAGTTGGATCGCTACCATGTGGGGAGGTTCGATACAATACAAAACACCCATGTTATTTGCTGTAGGGTTCATCTTTTTGTTCACCATAGGAGGGCTCACTGGAATAGTTCTAGCTAATTCTGGGCTAGACATTGCTCTACATGATACTTATTATGTGGTTGCACATTTCCATTATGTACTTTCTATGGGAGCCGTTTTTGCTTTATTTGCAGGATTTTACTATTGGGTGGGTAAAATCTTTGGTCGGACATACCCGGAAACTTTAGGTCAAATCCATTTTTGGATCACTTCTTTCGGGGTTAATCTTACCTTCTTTCCCATGCATTTCTTAGGGCTTTCGGGTATGCCACGTCGCATTCCAGATTATCCAGATGCTTACGCCGGATGGAATGCTCTGAGCAGTTTCGGCTCTTATATATCCGTAGTTGGGATTCGTTGTTTCTTCGTGGTCGTCACAATCACTTTAAGCAGTGGAAACAACAAAAAATGTGCTCCAAGTCCTTGGGCTGTTGAACAGAATTCAACCACACTTGAATGGATGGTACAAAGTCCTCCAGCTTTTCATACTTTTGGAGAACTTCCAGCTATCAAGGAGACGAAAAGCTATGTGAAGTAAAAGAAGAAAAGGTCGCCGACTGCTACTAAGAACCTAACAGAACAAAAAAATCCGGTCCGAGTGACTGAGACTCACAAGAAGCGACTCCAGCTTAGGTAAGATTTCCTCAGATGTCAAACCAACCGCGGGTATGGATATAACACCATCCGTTATATAGCGAAGGTAGTGGAATCCACTGGGAAGAAGATGATGAACCTCTCGATCGAAGTCATCCAGGAAAAAGTTGATAAGAACGTAGGTCAAAAGACCAATAGGAAGAAGACCACAATCTTTATTTGTAAAAGAAAATTCGTGTCCTCCGGAATCGAGAATCCGAAGAGAAAGAAAGTCTTTGATTAGCCGAAAAAGAATGGGATCCAAAACGTAGGGACGCAGCTTATTAAGCAAGCGTTCATGGCTTACACTATTTAAGCTATGAGAAAAATCAAGAGAGATTAGAAACTGAACATTTTGACATTGAACCACAATGCACGTAGAAAATCAGCTCTTGATCGGTCACGCTGAAAACCGAAAGAATCGGAAGAAAAGAAAGAGAGAGAATCCAAACCCAGACTCAGAACACGAGAAAGCGCTAAAAAAACTAGCTTATCACCAGGCACAGGAATAGGAACAAAAGCAAAGTCAGGCATTTCAGGGATAGACCACAGCTGAAGACAAGATCTACGCGCCTCCTCCGCCGGGAGGACAGAAAGTCTCTCATAGGAGACAGCACATAGGAACCGGAAAGAACTGCACTTTTGATCTCACAAAGATTGACACATGAAGAAAATTCATCAGAAAAAGCACCATAAACAGAATCCAGTTCGAGAACGAGGTGATCCAATGAAAGTTGATAAGAAGAAAAGCTTTGAATACCACCAGAATAACGAAAGGGAAAAGCAAAAAAGAGATTTCTAGACTGAAGATGAGGAGAAAGAACGATCATTTTCAAATAGCGGAATTCAATGAGTAATTCAAGGGAGAAAAATCTTTCTTGAATTACTCATTCCCTTACTTTTCCCCGTTCAAGAATCACTGTTTTCGTGATCGAATGTAGAAATAGATAGACGAACTGTATAGGATCGCTCGTCTTCTAAATCCCAACTCCCTCACCGCACGAGCAAGAGAAGCAACAGGGAGATTGACCGCTCCCTGGGGGGGTTCTGGCTGTACGCTTGTTGGTCCGATCAATCATCTATTACGATATTGTTGACAGCGGCAATGCATAGTAGAATAGGTTGCCGCTACAAGACCTACTTAAGTAGTTATCTGAAAAGCCCATCTCTGCGATGTCATACAAACCGGCATCTCGTCCGTCGTCCATAGCGAATGCTAGATCTTTGCCTTTCACTTGCTGGCTGGTCGCCTACTGGAACTTAGGGAAGAAGCGTCCGCTAAGGCTCAGTCAAGAACTTCAATCGTTCTGCTTTCAACACCCGCCTTTCCTACTCTCCTGCCTATCGAACTCGAAGAAGCAACTCCTCCTGTCTTGACTGGTGAATGAAATGATGGAATCTATCTAACTTGCCTATCCGAGTCCGAACCTTCTCTTTGCTTCAATCGTTCTACGAGGGCTTATCCCGCTTGTTGTTCCGATCTCGAAAGCCGAAGAGCTCGATCTCATCTACGACTAGAAGACTTCCAACTCGAAAGGCAAAGACCTATGTCATCCCGAAAGTCAAACTCGAAAGGCAAAGACCGGAACCTTACAGCTCTCCTCCTTAACGCACTCCTTTACTGGAGTCCTTCCTTTCCTTAAGCTGGGGCGCTTGTACTAGCTAAGCCGACTGTAGTCTGCGCCTGGGACTTCACTTAGAGAACAAGAAGGGTTTCATAACACAAGATCGGATTTCTTTTCTGACACCGGTTGCCGTTCACGCTCTCTCGCCAAATCAAAAGCCTTCCCTTGACTATCGAACTCGAAGAAGCAACTCGAACTCCTTGCTCGCCTACCCCGTTTTGTTCTCCTTTCATTGACTACGATTCTGTACTTGAGCTTGCCCTTGACTACACATTTTGACTTTGCTTTTGACTGCCTGTGATTTACCGAGCTGATCTCAAAAGCCTAACAGCGTCATCTCATACCGATCCTCGTCGTATACTCGAACCGCCCACACTTGCTGGGCGCGGAGGAAGAACCTAACGCTTACTCCAGTCTGGACGGATGAATTACTTTTAGGAATTATGTGATTGCTGAACTCATATCATTTAAAGTGTTCAGCAATGCGTTCAGTCAGTCTATAAGTCTAGTGCGTGAGTTGCCGTAGGGTACATGCACGAGCGGTTGAGGAACAACAGCAAAACAAGGAGTTTATTCACTACTTCTTGGGCGCCCCTTGGAAGGGGCCTTACTTGACTCCTCTCAATCGCCGAGGGCTATATTCTCAATCGGCGAAGCCTCAAAACCTTAGGTTTCTTTATAGATGTCATCTTTACTAATAAATAAAGAAAAAAGCGCTCGACACGACAATAGCCTAGCTTGAATACGTACTCAATAATTGCGTAGGTTGATGTCGCGTAATCGACATAAATCATTGGTTTTCCGAAGGTACTTGATTTTCTGTCGATGTTGCGACATCGAAACTTTTTGGCGCAACATCTCTCCCCTTATGGTGGAAAAACTGCTGCTGATCTTGGTGTAAGCTCCACTATTCAATATGGTAAAGAACTTCGTCCGCTTCAGAAACCAAATCTGCCTCTCTCCTCTTCCGGCGAACAGCTAGAGTAGCCTTTCATCTAGGGTTTTCTTTGGGGTTTTAGGGGCAGGATGGTGAGGTTTGATGAGTTCTGGTCGAAGAAGACTCTGATTGGCCTTGGATTGGGGCAGTTCGTCTCGCTCCTGATCACTGAAACCGCTTTCTCTTCCTCGGAGCTCTCCAGACGAGGTCCTAGATTCTTCTCTGCTTCTAGAATTTCACTTCTGTTTCGTTTTTGCTAAATGGGTTTTTTTTTTCTTTTTGTTCGCTTCTGCCTCTGATTCTAGCGGCATAGAAGACAAGATTGATCGTCTGATGAAAGGCATCGATGCATTGGAGGGCCTCTCTTCTAGAGCTCCCACTTCAGTTCCAGGTACTACCAGATCCGCTTTGAATGCCACTGTCCTGCCTATATCTTCATCTTCTTGGATTATGGATACTGGTGCGACTGACCATATGACCGGTGAGTCTCGTATTTTGTCCTCGTTTTCATCCGCCAGCTCAGAGAAGGTTAGACTCGCAGATGGTTCACTCACCCCTATCTCTGGTCTTGGAACAGCTGTAGTCTCTCCTTCTCTATCCCTGTCCTCTGTGCTTCTTGTTCCAAGCTTTCCTTCAAATCTGCTTTCTGTTAGTTTAGTTCCCTCACCAAAAGCCTCAATTGCAGTCTCACTTTCTATCTAATAATAGTCTTTTGAAGGACCTTCGGACCGGGAGGACGATTGGTGGGGGTCGTGAAGCTCATGGACTGTATCTTCTGACCACAAGTGGCGATCGGAATCAGGCGTACCAGTCCTCTCTCACATAAGAGGACATCTCTCTGGCACTTTAGATTAGGACATCCTCCTCTATCTGTTCAACGTTCTGTATTTCCTTATTCATCGAGTGTGAAATTCAAGCTTCTTATTTTCGTTGTGGTACTTGTGAACTTGCTAAACCTCGTAAACTCGGTTTCCTTGAAATTGTTTGATTTCTTCTTTGGGGACTTCTTAAAGGAAGGTGTCAACCTGGCCACATATAAGCTAAGGTACCTCGCTCATTAGTCAATCTATCTTCCCCTGCATGGTCAACCCTTGGTGGGTCAATGTCTGGAGATTAATCATATAAAAATTCTTACACGTAGCGAGACCTATTTCTAGTGGTTTGTTCCTGCATCAATAGTTGCTTGAAGCTCTAGTTTCAGAGAAGTGACAACATCATCAAAGAAGGGAGGCACGCTATATTACTATACTACCAATATAGATATTGGTAGGAAAGATTTGAGACTTTCACATACGCCTTCTTTCTCTATGGATAGGGCGACGTGACACGCAATGGATCGGTTAGAAACGATGAGAAATTGATCACATGTCCCCTTCTCAACAGCCTTTCCCGCATCAGTAGATAGAGTAGATTTCCTATCCTCCCTTGAGATTGCTTTTCTTTTGAATGTCGTCCAGAATGAGGATCCAGTCCTGCAGGAGGTGCTTGAAAAAGGAATTCTCCCGAGACATCATTCGAGTTAGCATCAAAGTCTGCGTATGAGTTCGCGCAGTAAACGACAAGGGAATGTCTTTCCTACTTCCAGATATTATATTATTAATACTAAGCAGAGCAGGTGAATTGTAATTCCCCGTAGGGTAGGTCCAAACATTGGTTTTGACAACAGAAAGATGCTCAAATTGCCTTTGTTTCATAGTCCGCTGCTCTGATCTACGACCACCCTCTGCTTGTGATTTCGATAGAGAACTAAAGGTAGGAAGACCAGAATGGCATGACTGATATAGCAAGAGCCAACAGCAAATACAATTCGAGGAGCAGAATCTGGATCTAGAACTTATGATCTTGACTCTTTTGCTTAGCTTAACGAGAAGAGGCGGACAATCTACTATGAAATTGAAATTGAATAGTGACTCCGGTATTCACCATCCGATGCATTACTAATTTCCACTGAAATGGAATGATTTTATTAATGGCGTAAATATATATATATAAATAAATATATATATATTTATATATATATTCCACTTTCACTAAAGTAAAGGAGTTTCCTCTCAATCGCCGAGGCCATTCCCACTGCAATTACAATCCCTTGCTTGTGTGTGTTGCTTGATGTGCCACATCGGCATTGGGTTTGTGTGAAGCTTTGGCTTTTAGTCAACAAATGCAGGAATAACTGCTCTGACGAGTCCGTCCTTCAACAATTCCATTGCCTGGCCGGCCAGCCCCAGCCTATGAGAGTTTTGTTTAGCTGCTCTTCGGCTTTCGAGAACAGGGCGTACTAGTTGTTGAGAGCCTACGTGCTCCCGCGCGCCCTGTAGTTTTCTTCGCTTCCTTAGGGCAAGATCAGCTCTATCTAAGGAATGTTTTCATTTCTTTCTTTTCTTTTCTATTCTAGGGCGAAGCAAAGCAGGCACACCAAACGAGTTTATAGAGTCGGAGAGCGGTAGCCTTTTTCTGTCCTATAGCCCCTCTGGCAGGCAGTAACCGCAGGATCTCATTCGAAAGCCACTAAGCCGTAAGCTTTCTTATGATACCCCAACCGAATAGCAAGACCTCAGAGACAGGGCATCTCTCCAAAGCGCGCTTTTGTTCGCTCCGCAAGTAAGTACGAACCGGTCAAAGATGCAACGACGACTGCATCTGGGGGGGATCGGTGAGCATACTTTAACCTGCCCCCGCCCTTGGGAGTACTAAATGTAGAAAAGCAACGTCGGGAATAGACTAGGCACATACCTAGCGCTTAGATCGCGGTACCTTCTTTCAAAATCCATTCCAGCCCTTCCTCTGCTCCTATTCTGGTTCGATACCCACCCGCCAACTTATTCTTATTCCTCCTTAAGCTTCCTTGAGATCAAACAGCAAGCCTTTCATCGATCTATCATAGATAAGTGACCACCCATCCATTCCTTCGGAACCAAAACCATTTCTATCGGCCGACCTAAGCACCCGAAAACCTTACCTGATTCAATGGTTCATGCCGCTAGCCGAGGAAGAGGTTATAGCCCTAGATAGATATCCGAATAGCCATTGTGGCAAAGAGTTGGCAGCATGAATTGAATTGATCGAGGTCGATTTCTCGTTCATTCGTATCTGGCCGAATCATCTTCACCAGCCAATGGAGCTAACCTTATTCATGATCGACCCGCAGCTAATGCCCCTTGATGAGCCTTTTCTAACTCAAGCTAATTTTTTCTTATTTTCCTGTTTAGCCTGACATGCATTTCACGACACTTGATTATTTGCGGTTCGGGCTAATGGTTGGTAATCCTCCTAAAACTCCTGATTACCAGTTAGTTATGGCCGAGATAGAAATCTTTCTCGGTCAGATGCGGATCCGCGTTGCTCCGGTCAGATTTAACAAGCCATTTGTTAGAACATAGGTAGACTTTGATTTTCCAGCTGGATTTTAGTGAACTCTATTAATTCTTCTTAGGGAAGATTAAAGGAGAGGTTCACTTGGCATCATTCACCACGGGTCAGATAGCCTAATTTCATGCACGATTAGAAGCAGGCTCATAAGGTGGTCAGCTCATTCATTCTCCAACATATCATTTTGTGCGGCTCATACAAACTCCGCTAACCTACCCGGTCTAGCTTCCATCCCTATCGGTCTCGAGGTCGGAACCCCAACAATCGATTTCTCTCTTCTTCGATTTATGCCAGCGAAGGTTCCAAAAAAGGGAGAAGATTATTAGCTGAGGGAAATGAGCCATGATCATGAAGTGAAAAGCACGTGGTAACCAAATTGAATGAAAAGTACAGCCTATCTCGATTAGCTGATCGAAACCTAGCGCATCATGTTCTCGAGTCGCCAGGTGTTTATTCTCTGGGAAGCAAGCCAACTTTGCCCACTATATTCTATCTATCTATCTTTCCTGTTACTAGTTGGATCGGAGCCGACACAAGGAATTGGTCGACGAAGCCAGGTTGAGATGTCGAGAAAATCAAATAGTTTGATTACGTGTATGATGTGATGGATTGATGGTCTTGCAATTCGGCTCACAACCACTTGGTTGTGACGGAATGATCAATTAGCTATATCACTCTCATTACGTCGTACATGATATAGGATCCAATGCTGACAAACAGACAGAGAAGATAGGAAAGAAAGTGAGAAAGGATCGCCTCTCCCATTTCTTTATTGGGCGATCGATAAAGAGCCCTATGGGTTAGCCAGAATATAGAACGAACGTTCAGATCATAGAAAATTAGAATAAATGAGTTCCGCCCATCAGAGAACCTCGAGATGCTAATTCACCCGGATAGTGTTTGGAAAAAATCTCCACCAACGCACCTGCAACCGTAATACGACCAAGCATCTTTTGCATGATGCGAAGAACTCGGAATTGAGCACTTCGCCCCTTCCTATACCCCATGAACCAGACTCTCAAGTACTCCTTAGCGAGGGCTACTCCGCACAAAGAAAGACTAGTCCTTCAGCAGCACCGCCTACAGCTCATGCAACGTGGAAACCCGGATTCGCCCTTTCGCGAACGATTGAAGGTCGAAGCATTGATCGGGTCGTCGAATCAATAGATAAGATCACCCCCGCGGCGAACCACCGCCTGCTCGATGAACACGCACTACAGCGCTTATCCCAAATACTCCTCCTCAGGGGGTTGAAGAGACAGATTAATTAGTTGAATGCTTGCCCTTATTCAAACATCTTCCATAGTCTCAGCTGCTTACGTTCAAGCGGATAAGACATAGAAGAATGGAACAATTGAGGGATGGGTGACTTGACCGTTCGGCTTTATATGCCGATGTAATGCCCAGAATATGAAAAAATAGATGATAAAGATGTGATGACATTATGGAATTCTAACAAGCACAAACATGAAATAAGTAGTTATGAGGTGCATACCTCATAGAAACGTCAGATGTATAGTCTGAAGAGTTAATAGCTATTTGGTATGTGTTGATGATGCTTCCACATTTTTTTGGTCCAATACGTAGTAGGCATAACTTGCATTGCCACAATCGTACAAACCAAATCCATATTATATAAAAATATAATAAGAAGCGATTGAAATATCTATATAGTTTACCATACTATCCCATAATGAGATGATATAGTAGGTCGTTATAATTACTGACGGCCATACGACAAACGAATAAGTCAAGAAGCATTGGGATTACTTTTTCTATGTATATCTATCGTACAATTCTTATTCGAATTCATAAAAGGAGCCTTACCTCTTTCCCCCCCCCCAAAAATAAAATTCAAGGGTTAAAAACACCTAAACAAGTTGAATAATCGCCAAGGAACACATTTTTTAGTAAAACCTTTGAACCCCCGATGCATTGATCCGCCAATGCATTTTCCTAGGATGATAAAGCATTAGATTATCATATCGAATCCTAGATCAAACTCTTTCTGGTTATTTCTGTATAACAATATTCTGATTTTCTGAAGGTGTTCGGATTGCTATCCTCACATTCCTGCAGCTCTTCGCAATCAACCCTAACTATTTGCATGGGGGGTATAGCTTCAATCATAAGGGTTATCGCTGCCTTGATCCCTCATCAGGTACTATTTATATCTCTCGGCATGTTGTTTTTGATGAACTGTCCTTTCCTTTCGCAGATGGACTCACCAAACCCCACTCGCTCTCAGGGGGAGCCCGTTGTGCACATTCCATCGACTGATCTAGCTCCACCGTATCCTTCCAGACCACCTTCACCGCCACCGCCTCCGGCGACATCATCCCTTCCCGCCGAAACAACCACGGTCACTGTTGCTGTCCCCACCAACTCTCATTCTATGGTCACTCGGTCGAAAAGTGGCGCTCGACCGGCTCGCACCACGTATTCCTCTCGCTATTCGATTGATGGCCCCTATCACTATCAGGCCTTTCTCTCTCTCAAGGACATGGAAGTTTCACCTTCCACCTACAAGCAGGCTTGCAAATATTCCCATTGGTGTGACGCTATGCGTGATGAGTATGAAGCGCTTCGTCGAAACAATACGTGGACATTGGTACCTTGTTTACCGTCTATGAATATTGTTGGATGTCGTTGGATCTTTAAAACCAAACACAAGGCGGATGGTTCACTAGAACGATATAAGACCCGACTTGTTGCAAAGGGCTTCAATCAAATGCCCGGTCTGGATTTTGATGAGACTTTGCACCCGGTTGTTAAGCCGGCAACCATCCGTACCGTTCTTACGGTCGCTGTTTCTCGATCATGGCCTATTCGACAACTTGACGTTAAGAACGCCTTTCTCAATGGCGTCCTCCACGAAACCGTTTACATGCAACAACCTCCTGGCTTTGAAGACCCGGAGCGACCCAATCATGTGTGTAAGCTACATAAAGCTATCTATGGCCTCAAACAAGCCCCACGCGCCTGGTTTGAACGTTTCAGCTCCTTCCTTCTCCATGTGGGCTTTATTTGTTTGAAAGCTGATCCATCCATGTATGTTTATTCTGCCTGGCTCGGTTGCTAGTTCTGCTTCTTTATGTTGACGAGGATCATACTCACAGGCGATAATCCTCAGTTACTGAGTTCTTTCATTTCTACTCTTGGCAAGGAATTTTATATGATGGGTGATATACATTATTTCCTGGGTATTGCTGCCTCACGGTTGTCATCCGGACTTTTTCTTTCTCAAACAAACAAAGTATGCTCTGGATCTGTTGAAGAAAGCTGCCATGCTTTACTGCAAGCCCATGAGCACCCCGTTATTTACTGGCACGAAGCTTTTACTGGACTCTGGTACGCTGTTTTCCTACTCCTATTTTTATCGAAGCCTTGTTGGAGGATTGCAGTATCTCACTCTCGCGCAGTTCTTCCATACGCCGAAAGGGTGAGAGGCCGGTATTGGTTTTCCAGGTGGTCCTAAAGGAAAAAAACCACCCTTTCCGTCGGAGGAAGTTTCTCATTTATTTTTCTTATGAATAGTTTTCTTAGTTTGAGGTGGGAAAACCCGCTTCGGAAGCTTCCTGTCTTTCAGAAGTTCAGTCTTGTTGGGCTTCGGAGGGGGTGGCTGTTGGACCGGATCGAACCAAACCAATTGACAGCAATGCTTTCGAGATTGAATCGATTCAATCTCGAAAGCAAGTATAGCGCTATGGCTGCTGAAGGTTAAGTGAAGGCATCAAAAGCCGCATAAGCAGATGAATTTCAGACCCTGACTCAAAGGCTACAAGCCTAGAGCTTGAAGTGCGCTCCAAAACATAGGCTGAAACAACAAAAGCAGATGAAGCATCGGGTCCTGAAAGAAGACCGCACAGCACAACAAACCGCTAAACCATGTGCGTGATTGCTCGCCTATCATGAGCTTGACTTGTGCTCTAAGACGGTTTTGGCCGATCTGGCAAAGCTGGCTCAATGGCACGCTCGTGCTTCTTTCGAGTGAGATGTCCATCCCAGGTTTTTATTCCTTGGCATTCCCGTATCCGTCCAACCTTGATCTGCTATCTCTCCACTGTCAATCTGATCTGGAATAAAAACCTTCGTTTGGTACATGTGGATTAGTAACTGACACAGGAGCATCTCCATCTCGATCAAAGTTTCATGTCTCGATAGCAACAGCCAAACCCTTCTCTTTGTCAGCTCGATCTGCTCTTGTTCCTGTAGAGGAATGTGGAACAAGGATTCTCACTCACAAGCAAGTATAGAACGGAATGCCTCTTGCTTGGTCTCTTCCTTGCCACTATCATTTCAATCCGCTACTTCCATGATCAATGTGGCAGGGTAAGTTTCCTTGCTCGGTATCAGGTATAGCTTGCTTTGCTCACTCACTAGGGCTGGAGGGCAGTACGGGTAGTAAATGGCGGATGTCGCTTCCTCAGAGAGGAAATAAAGGAAGGGATATGCACCGAGCACCGACCAAATCTGGAAATTTGTTCAATCGCAGTCCCCAAATCGGCCTTTGTCTATGCCCAAGCCCAAATTCCTTTTAAACAGACGAGACAGACAGAAACTATATAATAATAGATTCCGGAAATCCATCGAAATCACTGGCCTCAGAGTCCATGTTGGATCACTGAATACCAACTCGAGAACTTCATGTCGCCATAAGAGTCTCAAGATATACCCCACAACGGGAGGCTTTGCTTCGGTCACGGTACGAGTGAAAGAAAGGATAAGATCTTTATGAAAAACGGCACAATACTTGGCCTCAAAGCCTGCGCTGGCTCGCTGAACACAAGCTCCGCAATCTGATTTGAACACATCAATGCCCCTAAATAATGATTTCTTTAGTTCACACTGCAAGTGAAAAAAATGATAAGATATTTCAAATAAAAATATTCGGGCTTCTACCCGACAGAGTCCTCCATAACTGACCGACCGGTGAAAGGAAAGCTGGACTGGACCTCTTGAAGGGATAGTCAGACCCGTTGAAAATCTGGCAGTTATTGATGGCTCGGGAAGAAAGCTGGGCTAGGTGTTCTTCCCTGAGCTTAGAAAGGAGCTGTTCGCCTCGAGGCTGTACTATTTCTCCTCCCCCGTGTCAGGTTTGAGAGGGTAGGCACTTCTTACAGGTACTGGGCGGCCATGGGTGGAAGGCGTTGAAAGATGGGAGGAATAGTGGTAAGCGGAAAAGAAAAGGAGGAGCTCTATACCTACTACCAAACAGCCTAGGGCTTAGCTTTTTGTTACCCTCAACTGCAAACCCGGACCGAGGATTAGGGCTATCCCCTCCACCCAGAAAGGGAGACCCCCACGCACGAGCAGAATCCAACCGCGCTGCTACAGACAACAAAGCAACCCTAAATCAGTGACACACGAAAGGTCGATCCCGTAGTCTTTCCTCGGAATATTAGGAAGAAAGATCCGAATTAGTTTCGTTGGGCGTACCAGGCTTTAGGGAAGTATGTAGAGGGAAAGTAGAAGTGGGGACGGTAGGGAAGTTTATCGAAGATCCTTGGGAGTTGGGCTGTATAGATGCAGGGCGGTTTGGTTTCGCCTCTCAAAACTCATTCGACTGAACTAAGGCGACCAGCCGCAGCAAGGGAAGAGAGGCTCGTTCCATGTTAGCAGCTCGTCTTTTTTCTATTTTGACCACCCGGTCTAACGCAATGTTCAGGTCTTTGTGTACGTGACGCCTAGCTACAAACTCTATATGATTCAGCAGGTGCCACACTGCCTTATGCATCAGTGGCATATTCGCTCTAGACGAGTCAAGATGTACCCCCGTGAAACCGTCTAAGTAGAACTTCCAAGGATTGGGAGATCAAACTGCGCTTCGAGTGTGTTAGGAGGCAAAACTCCTGTGTGTGGCGCCAACCGGGGACTGACAAGGTGGACGAAAGTAAACAAGCGAAGGCCAGAAGGGGGCGGTTCTGTATGAATCGATGGATCCGGTAAAAAGGGTGTAAGAAGCTTCTTTCTATTGGGACCGCCCACAGGGAGCCGGCGGGCTCTAGCGTAGGAGAGGATCGACAGGCCCAGTACAAGGAGTAAGAGTTTTGGGTGGTCTCGATCCACTAACTGACTTGGGAGGATAGCAAGAACTCAGAGCCTTCACATCCACCCTTTTCAAGAAGCATCTTAGAGCGAGCAGGTTACCGGCTCTACGAGCTCCTGGGCCCACGCCTTCTCGATGCTACTTGAAAAGAACAGATGCACAAAGGATCAGAAAGAACGAAATCTTCCTTTCGATCTTGTACTCTACGGAGGGGCGTAGCGGAACACCAACCCAATCTCGATGAGAATCAGTACACGGAACTCGATCAATCCACGAAGGTGTGGCACTTCTCCACCCTCTGCTAGCAGCTTTCTTCTCTTATTCTTTTTCGAGTTACCTTGCAAACAAAGGTTCTTTTCAGAACAAATAGGTTCTTCGACGAAGGTCAAGAATAAGCTCTTTTTAGGAAAAAGAAGTTTCTTTCGGAAGAGAAGAAGAGAAGGGCTTCTTTGACAGAGCTTCAAGCAATTGGACAAAAAGGTTTTGCACGTGAATCAGATGTGGGGACTTTTATCTCTATCTTACTCTCGGCTGGGCTACTTTCAGAAGTGGGCAACTCCGCTGTTACAGTATACCATAAATAGGCATATCCGGCTGTTAAAGAATCCCCTGCTATTGAATATGAGTAACTATCCAATTCCATAACAGAAAGAGATGGGACTAGAGCTTTTGGCTTTCTTCCTTCACTTCGATCAAGGATTGCTGCTAGAAGGGCTCTTGCCCATGTCTAATGCCTTATTAGATGAAGACGAAGAGCTGGTGCTCTAACCTGATGTCGGAATAGCAGCTGTGAATGGAATGGGGGATAAAGGAGGAATTGTCCAAAGCCTTTGCTACGCCCTTGATTACCCTAGTTAAGATATCCCACGCAAGGAAGAGAATAGGTAATAGGCTGCAGAGAGGAGACTGTGGCACTTTTGGATCAATGATTAGCTTTTTCTCTTTCTCCGACTATTGAAGCACATTAGCATCAGCAGACGATCTGCGGCATTTACTATTTCCATGCCATGACATGAGACAGATCTCTCGCAACTAGTTCCCTTGCTGATTTGATTCAACTCTATTGTTTGCAAACGAGTGAAAGGCTACGTGACGGTTTAGGCTTTCCTAAATATATATATAGGAAAGGGAATGGGAAATTGCTCTTTTTTAGATTCCGCTTCGTCACCGGTACTGCTTCCGGGGATCAGTGCTGCTTGACTGCTTTCCTTGGTAATAAAAGAAATAAGGAATCTCTTTATAATAGAACTGGGGACTAGAGGCCTCTCCGATTGAGAGGATAAAGTCTGTGATTCAAAAACCAAACCAGTTGTTAGAGCTGGGTCGGATAGGCAATCAACATGATTGGTCCCGTCCCAGTTTAAGTAGTTGGATGTGAGTGCGTCGGATAAGCGAAAGCAAGCAGTAGATCGAGAAAAGAAAGAATACGGATTGCAACCTACAGATGAAGAATCAGCTTCATTGTTCCCACCATCTATATCATCCGACGAATATTGTATAATAAGAAGGGGAATCAATCGTTCAGTGATCGCTACGCTTGATTGGGGCAGGCTACCCACACTGTTTTGGCTAAAAACCCATCTCCTTGCTGTTCCTCATTATTACCTACTCCAAACACGAAAGTAAAGACCCCAAAATCTGTCTACATAGCTCCCGTCTGAAGGTGGAGCTTCGCGGGGATCGTACGTCAGCCAAAGCTTCCGACCGGAGCGCGTCCCTGCAGGTGCAGGTGAATCTCTCAGCTTCTGTTCTTTCTGTCCCTCCTCGGTGCCTCTTCCTGGCTACTCCACTCCGACGTCGGGATGGGTGCCACAAACACAGCTTGTACTGGCTAAACATCTCCGGTATTTCCATTTGAAGGAGTCGGTACCACTGCAGGAGTCTGACAAATGTCTGACACTACTATATCGGACGTAAAGTCTTGCCCGGCCTCACTGAGTGGATCTGGTGCCCACACCGGACTCCTTAGCTACTAAAACAAGAACTCTTTCACTCTGTCCCCTTTTCTTATCGGGCGACGTTGCCACCCGTTTGTTCAATACCCGAACTCGGGGAAGTAGCTTAATCTGTCGAGAAGAACCATCCCTACCGGATCGGACATGTAACCAGTCTTCTCCGCGTCGAGAGGGAAAGACGGCTGCTCTGCTATACTAGTTGTAGGGCGCTAGCGCTTTACTAATATAAAAAAGGGACTCTATCATTATTTTACGAATCTAAAGATCTCAAAATTGAAGAACGAGCTCTTTTGCTCGCCCCTATCTCTAAAGGGGCGTAAGCACTTCACTCGCTAGGGGATGGGATTCATTCACTTGCATTCCTGCTAGCACTACAAAAGCTCCGGTCTTAACGCCCCTACTACTACTGCTGTGCAGCCTTTCCTCGGGTTCGTAGAGTCGGGTTTCCCGTTTACCCACAACGGAGGAGCCACCCCCACCCACCAGGCAGGCGGCCACGGGTCATAACGCACTCTTCGCACAACAAATCCACTTTGAAGTTGACTTATTCGCTCGGCCAATCGTCGGAATGTGTACGAGATACCATAAGGGCCCAATATCTCAATAGCACCTTTGTCTAAAGCTTCGAATGAGACTGAATATCCGAAACGCAGGAACGATCTGACTAGAAAGTCATTCAAAACTTGATCGAAGAACCAGCGTTTATTGAAGAAGCAATAGAGTCGATTACAAAAAGTACTCGTTTGAAAGGCTCGTTGGAATTGATCCGCTACGGGATTTACATTATACGCTAGAGAAGCACCTGAAGTACTAAACGGAATAGGTATGAGTTTTGTAATGGTTGGAGCAGCAAACTCGGATTCGGCAAGAATCTCATTTTTTGGTAGTACGAAGGGGGAATTGGCCCAAAAATTGGATAGGGGTCAAGACGCTGTCGGGCGCCGGCGGCTGACTCGACGTGCCCCCCGAACCGCGCGAAATGGTCGCCTATTACACGGCTCACTAACTCTGCCTGGGGTGGGGGTACCTATTATTCGTCGGCGGTCCGGCGCACCCCTAACTATACAAAGCCGCCCCCCAACTCACTTAAAGGATGCTGCTTAATTACTAAGGAAATTCATTCTTAATCTAGAGAGTTCCCTTTCGTTAAGCGCATCGAGCCAGGAGTGGACATCATCTGCAGACAAATCCAGATCCTTATCAATCATTAGCTTAGCTAAAGTGGAATAGTATGACTGGCTTTCCGGAAAATGAGACGAAACCCGCTTTATCGATATGATAAACATGCGCTCAAAAAGACCTCCAAAAACCCCCTGCCAAGTGATCGAGTTTAGTCTGAATTTGCTGTAGAAGTTGCTCCCGCTCCGGACTTACTTCAAGGAAAGATAGGATTGGGCAATTCCGCCGGTTCTGGAGCTTACCTTATTATTAGATTAGAGAAAGGGGAAAGGGCTTTTTTATAGATTAAGAGGTGAGTAAGGAGGGCGGAGCTTGAGGTCACTCGTTCCTCGCTTGTTCCAATCCTAGTAAAGAGCTTCAGATCTGATTCTACACTACATACGATATTCCATTCCGGCCCTCACTAGCTCTTCGCTTGGTTGTACAAAGAGCATGCCCGAGGGGGCTACTACGCTCACCGCGCACTTGCATCACCACCTGAGCTTCGCTACCGCTTCGCCCAGCTCCTACGCCTACCACGAACTTGAATCATCACGTGGCTGCTAAAGCAAGCTAAGCTTCACACGGCCCTGAGGAAGCCAAAAGACCCTCTCACGGCCGAAGGCTCCGAAACAAGTTGGAGAGCTTTTAGATCCCGCCCTAAAACGCCCATTCTCCTAGAGTTCCGAAGTGATCCTCATTCTCACAGCTGCCTTCTTAAGCCGAAAGAAAGCCGGGCAAGAATCTCATTTTTTGGTAGTACGAAAGGGGAGCAGAATCGTATCTGGCAGTGGTTCTTCGGATCGATCACAGATTCTCGGCCCCGTCGTTTGGCTTCCACTCCAGTTGACCTCTCTTCTTTCCATCCCCCCGTGATAAGGTAATTTCTCTATTAGTAAAGCATGTACTTCTTGCAAGGCTTGCTGAGCTTCTTCATGTGACAGACATCGCAAAAGTAGTCCGTCGAACGATCGCCGAAAAAGGGCATCGTTCAAGTATACGATTTGCTTGCGCCCTGATGGGTCGACCATTTGATAGCCCTGTTCCTGAATATACAGAACTAATAGGGCTTCGATGAGCCCTTCTAAGCAATTAGAAGAGCGCGGAATTTGACTTCCCTCAAATAGATGGATCTGGGATTGATTGTGGAACCGAGCAGAGAGAACCCGAGGCGGGCAGGAAGATACGCTAGGTGGAGTAGTCGCTCTGGAGCAGGTTCTTCGACTGGATCAATGCATGTATGAACTCTAAAAAAATCCCGTAGGTCTAGTCTAGAAAAAACCCGGATTTGGTTGGGTTAGCTTTTTGGTAGGAAAGGCGGTCACAGGAAGAAATGCCCTACCAATGAATAGATTAGTTTACTAATGTCAACAATCTCTTTCTTCATATACGATACCGTCTGGTTTGATATCCGAAACTACAGATATGACACAAAAAAGAAAGATAGATATTCCCATGGTAGGAATAGGACAGTTGCACTAAGGAAGAAAGCTAGGGATTTGATAAAGGTGATAGGACAGGGTTCCAAACCTGCCTTAGTCTCAAATAGGGCGAAAGCAAAGGTTCTGCAAAGTTACCCTACTTCAAACCAAAACAAACTTGACAACCCCCCACATCTGCTTTCCAATCCGGTCAAGATGCTGGCTTGCCCTTTAGGGGTCTACCGGAACTCGTGCTTTTACTCGACCAACCTCTTTCATTGCTCCTTCTGCTTCAGGTATTGTTAGTCAGAGGTGCTGCTAGCTAGCTATGGGGTAGGATCTCGATATAAAACAACAGAATAACCTGCTCAATCAACTGCTGCCGGAAGATATGGAACTGCTTGTGAACTAGGTACCCCGCTTCGGGATCTTCATCGACTGGATAAAGAGTTTCAACTGATGGGGCGGTTCTTTAACTGGGTAATCAACTTAGTGAATCGGCTCTGACGCTCTACGTCCGTGGAATCAATTCCATCTTAGAGATCTGGAAGATCCGCAACTACACTCGAGTGGCTCGGAAGTACTGTACTGCTCCTGCTGATAGGGATGCAATCGAAGAATCTGGATCTGCGAGATATGGATATGAAACTTGATATGCTCGAACCGGACCGCATCTCGATTTGCACATGGATAATCTGCTGGTGGACCCCCTTTCCTTCCTTTTGTTCAAAAGTCGGTCGAATACGTCGTTAACCTTTGTGGTGGATCGACGAGAGTGCGCCTAGCTAGGAGTGTGGTTGGTGTCATCACCTCTCGTGTGCTAGCTGTGCCTTCGCCGGATGCTTATTCGCCTACTCTTTCACGGAGCGATGACTAACAGCCGGGGATTCGGTTAGTAGAGACTTGATTCCAACCACGGATGAGGATACATTTCATCCATCTTACCCCACCTGTCCTCGATGAGCGGATATGCTTATGTATGCGTATGCGTATCATATTACGCCTAAGATGCTTGCACAGGGTTTACTATGGAGCTACTACCGCCACGCTAATCTGGTAGAGTAGAGCGGAGGGCTATTCGGTATGGTGAAGACATCAATAGCTGAATTAGGTGCTCAGATCTGGCACGGGCTACGGATCAATAGCTCAGTCGGAGGATAAGTCATAATGGTAATAATCAACATTTGTACCAGTATATTGACTATCCGTACCTATGGATATAGCACTTCGTTCGTTCGTACAACACCTAGTGACGGAAGAAAGACGAATCCTTGTACATTCCACATCCAACTCATCGTACTAAGAGTCTCAACCCCTCATATGAAGCATGTCCGTGTATAACCAACCAGTTATAGCAGTATCATAAAAAAAGGAACTTGATATCACAGACGCGAGTCAATCTCCTTTTATTGCTTCCCCTTCTAGTAGCCAAAATAGGCCTTGCCTTAACCGATATTCCATGAAGCAAGCATCATTTACAAGCTGCACAATCTACTCGATCATTCCCGGTTACCCACGACAAGCGCTGTCAGGCCCACCTTCTTAGCTACCTTAGCCCAGTTCTTTATCCTTACAGTGGAACCCCGGAAAATTGATCCTGCAATGGAATCCAAGATCTTTATCCCTCCTACTACCAGAAAGTGATTCAAGGCCTTCTTCATATCTCTTTCCATAAAAGTCTTTGCCTTTGAGTCTCGATATGAGAAAGGGGAGGAAGAATCATAAAAGGGTTCCAAACCTCCGGCCTGCCCTGCCCGGTTGATTCAGTTGAAAAAGCCTTTCATTTGCAAGATGAAGCGCCAGACCTATATATAGCTGCTTCTAATAAGCCCCACGCAAAAGTAATTAATCTCCTGGGACAGAGGAAGAATAATAGGAATCTCTTGCATTGGACGAAGTGGATACAGATGGGTGCACTGACATGGGAAAAGGTCTGTCAGCCATTTTAAGTCAAGAAGGCTTTGTTCCTCCCTTTAAAAGAAAGACGGGTAGGGGAATTTCAATGATTTCGAGTGTCAGTCATGTTCGATAGTTTAGACAGAGGGTATTAGCCACCTTTGAAAGAGTGAAAAGCTGAACCAATCTCGTGAACTACAGAACAAGAAAAGAGGATTGCTTCAGTGAGGAAAGCTACGGAAAGCGAGGGGAAGGAAAGGATCAATAGCAAAAGCGGGAAGAGATACCATGGATGAGATATCATAGACCAAAGACTAGTTCGGAGTAGATCGAAGGAGATTATTAATCATAGCACAGGGTCCCGGGACCTAGCGGATGGTCTTGTTCCTCTTCCTATGACTAATACGCCGATGTAGACTATATCCATAGCCTTTCATATTAGGGTTGTGTTCTTTTCGAATTTTTGTGTGAAACTCGTTTAGGCGAATCGATCAATAGAAGGGTTTATACACCTACCTTTTCTTTTTTAAGTGTTGATTGTATGCCTGGAAAAGCTAAACAGAAAGAGTGACTTCAGGCGGTCTGACGATTGATTGCATTTGGTTCAATTTCTCTTGCTTGAGAAGGGCAAAGGCAGGAAATAGAGTATGGAGTTAGGGGCTTGCTTAATGGCTTTCCTTATTTTCCTATTGCTTGTCTTCCTGGTCAATCAAGCTTTCGACGACTGACTCTTGGTTTCGGGGCCAGGGAAGGGACCGATTATCTACTTATTCGCGAAAGGGAAAGTAAAAGAGGAAGAATGCGCGACTGGCTATCGAAAATATGAGGAAAAAAGACATTTTTTGCCGAAAAAATTCACTTCATCAACTTAGTGCATATTCAGATACTGATTGGGCTGGATGTCCAGATGACAGACGCAGCACTAGTGGGTACAATGTCTATATGGGTTCTAATCTTCTCTCCTGGAGCTCAAGGTTCTGAAAGAAAAGACCGTTTCGAAGTCAAGTACTGAAGCCGAAGACCGCGGTCTTGCTATAGCCACAGCTGAACTATGTTGGGTGCAATCTATCTTATCTGAGCTTGGCATACCTCGCTCTCCTCCTTGGTGTGACAACCTTGGTGCCACGTATCTATCAGCCAACCCGGTCTTTCATGCTCGCACTAAGCATATAGAAATTTTTTTTAACTATATCCATAGCCTCGCTCTTCTCCTCTGTTTTGTAAGTGAACGAAAGGCTAACATAAGCTAGAGTTGAACGATCTACTTTTCTATCTTGATGGCTAGAAAGCCGCACCTGGATAAGCAGTTTCAGTCAAAAAATGGCAAGAAAAAGATCTGCGTCGACTACCGAGACCTCAACAAGGCCTGCCCAAAGTCCGGTCTTTGAACTCAGCTCAGAAAGATGGCTTAGTAAACAACTTAAGACTGACTATCATTGTGCTTGAAGGGGACCTTATTCACAAGATTCCAGCTCGAGCGAGGAATAAAAATCTTAGCATCAAAGAGAGAGAGAAACTAGCAGACCAGGATAGGCAACTAAAGAAAGAGCGAACTAACTAAGCTAGTGCTGATGCCTCTGAGAGATTAAAGGACCGAGAAGCTTTACTTACACAGAATTGTTGAAGAGCACAGCAGAGAGCTCGATCAATTGCCGGAGATCACTTGGAAGTATGGTCAGGAAGAGAACTATTAAGAAGTAAACAGATTCGTCTTACCGGGCTAAGAAGGCAAGAGCAGGAAAGAGGAATGAATCGGTTGATAGCCTTGACCGGGCTGTGGGAACGGATGCTAAAGTCAACCAAAAAAGAATGCCAAAAAGATCATTTGAATTTTTTGCCATCTACCAAATTGATCTATTCGATTCTTTTAACAAGTCTTTTGACTAAATAGATATGGGCATAGAGACAGACTGATTCCAGGAATGGTTTCTAGCATGATATGGATGGACAGCCGATTGACCGATAACGATAAAGAGAAGGGAATCGCGTATTTCATTAACAGACAGTCATTCATATGACCGATTAAGCGCTCAAGAGAAGGGCGAGACAGCAGTTTGCCACGAAAATGATGGAAGGCTGGTTTAGGTAATCCTTTAGTGAAAATGTCCGCCACTTGATTGTTGCTACGAACAAGTCGAATGAGCAAAGAGTCAGGGGAGTTGCGAGAGCATTTAGGACAAGAGAGGAGAGATCCATTTTGAATATTAATTCAAGGGTGTGGTTTACATATTCATACATAGAAGATGCTCCTGCTTCGATCGAAAAGATTCGTTCATTACATTAAGTAAGTCGCAACACATTCATTTGTTGATGGGTGATAGGCAAGGCAGGAGCCCAGAGCATGTGCCAGTGAGGGAATAATGGAGCAAGCAATAGGAAATGGCGCGGGCACCGCCACTAAGACTGAATGAATTCGGGCAAAAGTGATGACTTTCTTGATTCATTTATTTGTTATATACGAAATGAGGTCTTCCCTGTCAGTCACTGGTTCAATTCTTCCATTACTCCTTTCAGTGATGGCTATTCGCTATTCCCCAAACAACTCGATGAATAGGGAACCAAGCAGTCGACCATTCACCGCACCTCGAATTCGAAACCAAAAACATCTGGCGATCGACAACAAAGGGCGTTCTTTTTCCGAGCCCTCCATGCCGTGGCCGTGACTTCGACTTTGAGTATGATGAATGAGTGGAAACTATTCATGTTCCGGTTGCTTGAAGTTGAAAGCAATGAATGGGCGAAGGCTACGCTCAAGGCCACTCTACGAGAAAGATATGAGGGAAAGGGGGTAGCACTATGACTATGGCTGGCAAAAAGGGCCTACTATGGCTGCCGAGAAGCTTCAACCCACAAAGTCAAGAGGAGACATAGTATGAAGCCGACACGTAAGCCAGCTCAGATGAATCATCGAAGTTTCCATCGGCCGCTTTCAGTCAATGAATGGTAGCAGCGCTCTTCATCAACAGATGCAACAACCGCATTCATGATTGATTCACATTCTCCACCAGCCACAGCCGAATTCGCAGTTTCAGCAGCGTACCCTATATATTTATTTACGCAAATTCAAGTCGGATTGGTCTTGTCAGAAGAAGATTGGGCCCTACAGTGGTTGTCTCACCTGGTTAACCGATCGGTAGTAGCTAAGCGCTCAGAAGCGAGATCAAAAAAAGCATCTCTGACGAAATTTCACTTTATTGAGTAACGAGATCAGTCTCTAGCCTGGGAAAACCAGCTCTTCGATATTGTACTCGATATTTGACGATCTCTCTTTGTCCCAAGATCAAAGCAAGAAACAGAGCTAATGATGACTAAAAAGGAACGAACTTATTGAAAGGCGCTGTAAGCCCTTGGGAAACCTCTGAGGGAAGAGAATTGTGGCAGCTAAAGCTAGGCCCTCGGGGTGGCCGTTCTGATTAGGATGTGTTAGATGGACATTCGTCTGAGAACGACGGAGGCCCTCGGCTCACTTGTGGTGCTTTCATTTTGGATTGCGTTGGGCATTCTTATTGGACTACTGGACTCGCGTGCGGTCCAACAATACAATCTATTCCATTAGCGCGCGTTAACTATTCAATAGCAATTTACGCGAAGGGCTTTCATTTCACGACAGAGGGAATTGTGCATTAACGCATTGACTCACGGCGGGGACTATTCAAACAGACAAGCCCAGACCCATAAGGGACAGTATACAAAAGTATACATCGGTGTAAACGTCAACATCAAAAACAGTCTATTCATGAGTTAGGACAGGATCTCAGATATCTTCTGGCTTCTTGATCCAATTCTCTCATCGATTCGGTATCACCTTCTCAGTCATCAAGAAGCTCCGCAGCCCGAGTTAGACTTCGAGGAGCAACCCCTTCTGAATCAGATAAGGGAATGAAAGAAGCCAGCTCAGATTCATAATCTCAGTTGTCTATCGGCCGCTTTCCGGCAATTCCAGAGGGGCAGGCGCTTCATTCACATTTGGATTCGTATAACGCTTCGGATCTGGAGGGACATGAATGGATGTTGGAACGGGTCCCGAGTCAACTGCATGCGCTACTACTGCCTCCCTAGCAGCACACCTTCTAGTTAATTCCGTTGATTCAGTGGATTATGGAGTTGAGTTGGTTCAGCAGTGGGTTCTACTGTTAGTTGTTAGTGAGGTTTATGATCCAGATACATACCCGGTCCCAGGCGCATCTATTGCAGCTTGGCCCGTTGACCTAGTTGGTTATGCAGTTGGTGAGGTTGGTTCATCGGCCGAGTCAATCTAGTTTCCAATTTTCTAGTGAGTTCTAGAGTATGACGTACTTTCTCTAGTAGCATGAGTAGTTAGACTACCCATACTCAGTTTACGCTGTTCATAGGGGTGATCGAGACCCGGACCCAAAGAGTTCAGTCGTTAGCGTAACGAGACGTCTCTTAGTAGTCCACGAGTAGGCGGATCAATATCCGGAACCTATGAATCTGGACCCAAAGCCTACAGCAGCATAGGTAGCGGCACCAGTACCAGCAGCATCATAGGCTGAATGCCGGATCGATAGGCGGATTTCTTCGTGATCTAGAGCCATACCAACATCCCTGCTGATGCTGGTAGATTCACGCTCAAGCCCTTAGCTTGGTTCCGCAGGTCCAGGTTCGGATTTTCTAGTGACAGAAGCAGGGCAGCATCTTAACCAGGTCGAGAGCTTGACGCAGCTCCAAAAGCATACCTAGGACCAGTAGATCTCGTAGCATATCTGGTTCCATTATCCATTAGAGCCGGCTTCTTCTCTTTTCTTCTTTCAAGAACTAAGAGGTAGCAGTAGTCGCGAGAGAATCATAGGTTGGTACAGAAGCATAGGTGGCTGGAGCAGTTTCATATGTAGCATACTTTTCCGTTCGTGACTACACTACATGAAACTGTGACGGTACTACATTGAATCTCAAGAACTCCATTCAATTAAGTCCCTGTTCTCGTATCGCCAGCGATGTTCCAGCATTCGTTCAAAATCCATATTCTAGAGTTAGCCAGGCTAGGCATTTTTTCGAGATCGAGACAGAGTTCCAGTCAGACCCGTTCCATAACCAATGAAAGAGAAAAAGCCAGTAGCGGGTAAACCAGTGCTTTAGCCCCCAGCAATAGATCTAGGTGACCAAGTGAAAGCACCACTAGCGTAAAAGACAGGGGCAGGATGGACTGCAGACAGGAGAGAGGTCCAGCGGGAAAGGCAGCAGCTAAGCGGAGAAGTGAGGCGAGTGGTGTCCGTTAGGTTGAGCAGCCCAATTCAGTCGTGAAGATACGGGCTCTCGTGAACTGAACGAGGAGTCGCAAAAGAGGCTCCAGTAAAGAGGCTAAGGCGAAGAGAAGAACTCTTCTGACGAAATCTACCCTACCCGATAGGTTGATAGAGACGACGGAGCGGATCCTGTCCTTTCCGTCTCTTGATCCACAATCTCTTATTCTTCTCGCTTCGTACCCTTGACTTGATGTGATGGTTATTCATTCGTGCTCTTCAAAGTCCACTGCTGGTTGAGCAGCTCCTCCCTTCTCCTATGGTCTCTACAGCTTTTTCGGATGACAGCTAACTACCTGATTGAACGAAGCTGGCGCTGACCTCGCCCTTAAGCTGAAAGCGGACCACTCACTTAGAGCTTGTGCTGTTAGCTACCTAAAAGCTTTATTCTTGCCTGTCTGCCTTCCCTCCCCGATTGAAGAGAGTCTCGCCTCTAACTGATCCTTCCTTGATTGATCGATCTACCCCACTGGAGATAAGAAAAAGAAAGAGGATAAATGGAGAAGCGGTTCAATGTTTCCATAAACAGTGGTCTATGTAAGTCTGCCTAAAATTAGACCTCCCCTTCCCCTGCAAATCCTTCGTCCCTTGAATTAAGGAAGCGCGATCCAGCGCCAGGCTTTCTTCGACCTTAAGCCGAGCAACTCGAGACGAGGCCCTTTTGCGTAGCCGATCATCCCGCTCTTCCTTCTTCTTGATAGCATTGGTCTCGGCGCTGGGCAAGTTCACTCTTTATGCTGCTGTTCCGGGGAAAGAAGTCGAATTTGGGAAGGTGTGGTATAGTTGATCACTTCTGCTTCTGCTCTTGTTGAAGGCCTACGCGCTGCTAATGCCGAGATTCGGTTTTTGTTCAGTAAGCGAACCGAGCTTTTTTTATTAAACCATGTAGCCTTTTTTTATTAAACCATTTCTTTCTCGATGCGAAACGAAACCTTAACTTAAGTGGGGCCAGGCAAGTGAGGTTTTTCCTTCTTTCTTCTTCTGAGATGGGATGCCAAGAAGATGCTCTTTTCAGCTTTGATGGAAGAACCAATGCCAGTGAATCTGCTTCAATTGGACCGCTTCGCCCCTTGGCTATAAGCCAGAACTCTAGGAAGCGAAGGAACCGTAGGGCTTAGCTTAGGGCAGCGAGTGAGCCTTGGGTCATAATGAATCTCGTAGGGCAGAACTATGGGCGATTGCCGCTGTTAGAGTAACTACTGCAATTGAATCTGATGCAAAGTCAGTAGTACTAGGCCTTCGAGTGGCAATTTCCTTATTTAGAGAACCCAACTCGGCAAAGTCCTTAGCAAAAGCCGACGTCCCATCACCATCAGGCCTCCTCTTCTTTGATTTCGTGCACGAGTAAGTACCCGTAAATCGTAGATAAGACAGAGCGGGGAAAGCTGCCTTATGTAGTTACCTGCTCTTTCATCGAGATTAGCGAATTACGGTAGAAGATCTAAGAAAATCTGGTTCGAGGAAATGGAATTCTTTGCTAGTAGTTTCCCTTCCGCAGCGCTTCTTTCCGGTGCTCCGATGCTCTCTGCTCTGGATTTCAAAACCTCTCTCCGCTGCTCCATTGCGTAGTCTTCCTCTTTTCTTTAAGACAAAACTAATTGCATTAATGACCTGCCTTGCCTTATTTCCAGCTGTTGAATGGAGTAATCTGGGAAGGGATCTTTTGCAGAAGTAGAGCAGGGGAACAGGTCTGAACCGCCAAGTTGCTTTTATATATGGATGAGTCTGCAGCTTCGACGCTCGGATATTTATAAATAAGTCCGTTAAGGGACCAGGAATTTGCTGCTTCGAGATGAGAAACTGAACCGTCGTGGTCCATTCCGTCCTGAAAAAACGGATGCAAATGCTTTTGGATGGTCAGTTTAGGCGTCTCCGAAAGGCGGAATCAAGGCCCGGGAGAGCTTTTTTTTGGAAGAAACAAACAAGTCAAGAGGAAATAACTGCTGGATGCACTGTTCCAGCGCCTGCTTCGTTCGGTTCTGATACGGATGTGTTTGAAACGGAGGCGATGGAATCCCTGTGGCTCGGGAGACAGAACCATATTCTCTGTTTCGGTGGGCGATTCCACGGTCCTATTCCCTTGATTCGGTAGATGAAGCACAGGACGCTGTTAGTCGATTCTTTGGATTCCGCCTTGTTAGTTGGTCAGATTGGTCTCGGAAAGCCCTCCTCTCCGTACAGGGGAAGTAGATAGAAAACCTCCTCTCATGTATGATATTTCTTTGACCGTCTTCCGTCTTCGCTTGGAAAAGCCGAGACTTCAATAGGCTATTCACTCTCCAAGACAACGCAATTGAGTGTGTCAGAGCGGATTTGAAAAAGAAGTTCGTCTCAGAAGCTTCTTAAACTTCGGGGTATGCTTATGCTAATGACTACCCCTCCGCTAATTACCTGGTGTGGAAACCTCCTTGAAAGGAAGCTAACTGCCACCAAACTCCTCTCTCTGGGACAGCAAGGCAGTGACAGATTTTGTCGAATGATTCGCCTCGGGATGGATGAGATCTCCAGAAAGAGTCAACGAAGAGAAGAATTCTATACCCGGTAACAAACTACCCATTCGTTACTAACCCCCGATAAGTGCGTCTGATTGTCATTTCAGTGATGCCTGAGCCGCACTTGATCAGATTCATAGGAAACTCTATACCTATAGAGGCACTGAACGTGCTCATCCTTTTTTTGAGACGGATTTGAGGAAAGCCGGGATGAACAAGAAGAAGCAGAAGCTGATGTACGAGGTTTACAATTCCAGAAGAGACTTTGGCAGGGAACTTGCTATGTGATTTCCAAGGCATTGGAGATCGCTTACTCACTCAGGCGCAGAGCCTAACGAAACTACAAGCTTGTATCAGGAGAGCGAGGCCGCTTCTTCAACATCCACTGCGTCTGCCCCAGTTTCTGCAGGTGCAAGTGTTTGTGAGAAACTTTGGGGGAGAAAAGTTGCCACTGGCAACTGGTTTCTTGTATGTTCGCCCGTGTTCCTCCCCTGTCCGGTCAAGCTACTTCGATGCATTACCACATGCTTTTGCTGGTGTTCCATCTTGATTATCTATCGCCATAGACACGAACTTTTCTTTCGGAAAGGGAAGCCGAGTGCCTTGACTCCGAGAGATCCGATACTGAATGAGCCCTGGGTTCACCCATAACTGCAGAAGTTAGGTATGCTGACAAGACCGTTTTCGCGCCATAAACCGTTCCTTCACGTGGAACCAGGCTATGAGTGCAAGACTTTGCCGATCGAGAATATTGAAATTCCATCTTGTTTGTAACTTCAAGGGCCTCGCTCGTGAAATCGATCCGCCGGCCGGCCCGGGGGTTAATTGAATCGATTCGCAGCCATTTGATGAACAATCTCGGTTTCCTCCTATTTCTTTTTCTATTTTTATATGATCCAACAATTGGCCCAAAAGGGACTTCCGCTGCCTAGGGTTACATCTCAGAATCTGCTGAGGCCACAAACGTTGCTTCTATTTATGAAACCGGTAGAACCTACTTGAAACCCGTGGGAAGACCCCTTCCGGCTAGCTCCATAAGAGAAGGTCGTCGGGGGGATAATGAGAAAGAGGAAGTTGTGCGATGCGAGAGCATGCCAGCGTATCATTAACCGCACAGTTGCACATGAGGACTTCGTCACGTCAGCAAGGGTGGACCAAACCCGTCTATCTTGTCCCATTGCATCGGTAGGAGGAACTTGTTCATATCGCTAGGGAATCAACAAAGATTATTCATCAATATCAGTTCGATAATGCCTCACAGCTGGAGACCAATTCACGAGAGTGAGCCGAGGGGCTGAGTTTCGACGAAGCCCCGGTTCAAAAGAATGCCTCGACTGGATGTTCAAGAAATGCCCCAACTTTGATCAATTCCTCCGTATGAGCCGAGGAGACAAGGGGAAGCCTTCTTCCCGGACTCCTTATAGTCCGATCTCGCCGCTTTCTTGCTGATAAAGCCACCTACATGGATGGTTGCAGGCAACCGTTCTCTTCTCGTGGAACCTGTTATGCACTAGGCCCGGAAAACTAGATAATCTTTCCCCCTAGCCGATAAAGAAAGACCATTTTCACGTCAGGAGGTCCCCCTAGCGAAGCGTAAGGACTAAGGCCAACCTCTCTCAGGTACGGTATACAGTCTATCATCGGCCATGTATGTACTACAATTCACCTTTTTCTTTAGACGATCTTTAGATGATTAGACAAAAATCCACTCTAGATTGACCCACTGAGCTTGAAAAGCTTAGCTCAAATCCCTCGTATGGGCATTTCCAACTTGTAAAGAAGCTACTGGAACCTTCTTCGATCAGTTCTCCAGTCCACAAGAAGTCCATCAATGAACTTCATCATGGGAGTGGCCAGCCTGGCTCAATTCACCAAGTCACGGCTGCTCAACTGCCTATCGTAATGGAGGAAGATCCCGGGTAGTTAGCTGTCGGGTGCACCAGGTAGGTATAGGCAGCTCTTTCGGTTCCGGGTAGTTCGCTTCGAGTAATGTATGCCCCACGCACAGTTGAAGACGCTGCTTCTTCTGAGCCAACAAGGTCCGCTGCCTCCCCTTATGAACTCTCGGTTTCCAAACCCGTGACCTCGTCAGCTGTGGAGCTTTCAATCTCCTTGAAATGCCTTGGGCTCGGAATATAAGCTATTCCGGAAGGGGAAAACACACGTTTGATAGGCCTCGCATTAGATTTTGGGTACCGTCGGAGGAGGTGCGCGGACTAAACGAACGGCACGGGAAGGGCCTTTTTGAGCTTTGTTTGCTTGGCGCCCACATATGGTTATCAGTAGTACGGGGCTTGGCATGCTCTCCCACAACACGGGTAGAAGCGGTCGGGTAACTAGTCCGGCATTGGCCAAAAAGGGGTTCCCCCGTAACAGTTTGCCAAAAGTGGTATACTTCATCATAACTTGCTTGCTTGGATTTCCAACTCGCGTAGCCTGTCGGAGTTTACGATGGGTTAGACCCTTTCCCTTTTTCGACGATTTAGAACCTTTTTTTTCTCATTTTTCTCTCAATAATCTTTGTACGAGACTATCAATCAAATCAGTCCAGTCAACTCCTTTGGTTTCGCTTAGGGAAAAACCCGTGATTTGATTTGAATTTGATGTATCGATCGGTGGGACACTCGGTGCAGTGTAGTTGCTCCGGGCAGCAAGACTGACGTCTCCACCAACTCGAAACGTACCAACAAATTCCTTCGCGTACTAATGTCAGCTGTCAGCAGAGGTACTCTCAATTGAGGATTCGGGGGCTTATCCAGACGTTCCCGCCTTGCTTCTCGAAGCACTTTGCGGTGCCGACCTCTTTGCCCCCCTATAAATAAATGAGGGAGAATGGGAATCCGGCATGTATTCATATCAACAAGCTTCCCGGCTCACAACCCACTGACACGTTCCTGACTAGCTGACAAGGACTTTTTCGCCGATCAAAGGTCGGGAGATGTCCTACCGGTATGAATCGATCCAACTACAGGTGCGTGGCGGGCACCCACTACTTATCCGGCGAGTATATGCTCATTTCCGGGGTATGACTCGTATGACTTAACCGCTTCTACAGGTCCCAGGACCCTCTGAATCAAGAGATCCAGTAACAGGTCTCTCACCCTTCTTTTCGTCTTTTGAAAAAGAGAAATACCTCCCCCCAGACTCGGAATCAAGGGAGGGGGCCGATGAGGAAGAAGTTGAACAAAACCCGCTTTCAACGCCCCGGGAATGACCTCAGAAGAAAGGAAGATGGAGATATCTCCCTATTACGCTTTTGGAATGGAGCCTACAACTCCTGAACAACCCGTGGCAAGGAAGAAGGCCAAAACTGAGTATGGTAGGCAGAGAATTGTTTTCTTACCTCTCCGATGGAACAATAGAAGGGGGGTTCCCAATAGTTCGTCACTTAGAGTTGGTTCCGCCCCGGTACCTTATTTGATACAAAGCTTCGTGGGTAGTCCAAGGCAGCAGAGTGCGCGCACAAAGTAGTCTTACATAACGGTGGAATAGCCTGAAAGTTCATGAAAGCTTCTCCTGTTTAGTTCATCAAGAAAGTGGTAGCATGCCGACTTTGATCTTACTGCGTCCTCCTTTATGCATCCATCACCTCAACTCCTGAAGTGAAGGAAAGGAGAGCGCTAAGGGGCCCTCTGACGTATGGTTAGCACGGCCTGAACAAACACCTTTCACGTACCCCATCTCCTCCGATGAAACTCTGTACAACTCGCGCCTTTCTTCTAGACAGGTGCGCCTCTATACTGACTGAAAGATTCGTAGATATCCAATCAACCCAAAAGGAAAACCTGCGGATCGACATAGATATGGGTAGCTAGCAAACTCTCCCGTAGGGAAAGGAAAGAAATCCCTTCTTCCTCACCTCTGGGAGGCCATTATCTGGATGATAGTCGGATAGTGAATCAGCTATGGGGTGAGGCTTTCGCCAACCGAAAATACCGAATTCCAGAAGGGAAGGATATTTCCAATCTCACTCAAACTTCTTGACTCAAATCTAAGCCAACTCATCACACTGATGAAAAGGCATCTTCGTATTGCACCGATGTTTATCCCGAATTCTTTTAGCCAAAGAAGCGCTCGATTCCCTTGCCTGTTCTTTCTGTCCTATCACAAGCGTACCAGGAAAAGGCCCCTTTGAATGAATATTCGGGGGAAGCCGCTGCTTGATGATCGTCTGTCTCCTATCAAGTGGTGGAGCACAGCAAATGCGCACCTAATTGCCCGGTAGCACACCGCCTCGGCGGATCCCCAGGTGAACTAAAGCTTGATTTCATACCTACGGAAAAGTTCTTTGTCGAAAAGCCTCTTTCTGCCATGCATGCGTTAGGTCACCGTCACCACGTAAAGGACTTTCTTGCACAGCTTGAACCTAACCTCGATACGGAACTTCTAGGCGAAAAGATGTCAAAGACATCGTCGTTATCCACCAGTCAATTAGCTGCGTCCCACTTGACTTTTTCGTTATAGATGATAGAAGAACTTGTGTGCGCCGTCTTTTGCTATGCGCCAGCCAATGTTCCTGACAAATCTGTTCAAGAAGGCACGTTTGGGAGGCCAATACCCGTAAAAAGAGTTCAAGGCAGCTTACAGGACGCGAGAAAGGCGATTGAGAGCTTTTTGGGATCAATGATCAATAGAGGAATTGAAGGCTGCTCTGAACTCCAATCCCTCATGGACATTCCCAGCTTGTTGTGACTGCCCTGACACAAACACGCTTTTTCGTTCAGTTCTATCTGATCATGTGAGAGAAGGTCCATTGAGGCGCTAAGCCTCTAAATAGGAGCCTCGCTTTGGACTTGTCTAATTCTTTCTTTCGGATCTTGTCTTGTGACTATCGAACGGTTCGCCTGATCAAGGCTGGCTAATAGAGAACTTCCTCTTTCTTTTACTACAATCCCACAACTGGGCACCAAATGATGACAAGAGGGCCTGTAGCCTGTAGTAGTTCAACGATGGGTTCCCTTCGGCCAGAAAGCCAGGGGATGGTGAAAGCATAGAAGGGTATCTATCGTCAAGAGATGTTAACAGGGAATGAACGACAACTGACAGAGTGTCGGCCACACGCAGTCTTTGCTGCTTTGGTTGGGCTAAGAGCCAATGATACTGATGATACTGGGAGCAAGGAGAACTTGATGTGCAAGCTTCATTTGACAAAATGAGGTACGTCGGGGGGATGCATCATCAAAAACAAAGAATCGAGAATGTGACTTTGGGGATTCCAATGAAGAAACGACTCATGAAAGACGTTTTTTCACTATATTTACATATATAAGCAACCATAAATTGGTTAACTCAACTACTAGCTCAACGCACCGCGTTGGATAGCAAGTTGCCCAAACAGCGAGCGCGTTACAACAGTGACCACACCCCGACTCGTGCTCCTTACCCAAAGAGCACTAGCCTACGCTCCTCGTTTAGGACTGCTGCCCACAGCTTCTACTAAAGACTAAAGTCTCGCGGAATTCCCTCTTCTTTGAGTTTGAAGCATCGAGTTCATCGATCGAAAATCGAGATTCGGTTGGTGGTCTCAGTAAGCGTGCTGTCAAGGGGCAGTTGAGTGAGCCCGCGGAACGCTGGTAGTGTCCCGTTGCGCGGTAGGAAGTTGGTTCTAAGGGCAGCTTGCAAATAGTAGACTACGGAGACAAAGAAATGTAAGAATCAACATCTAGAGGGTGGTTACTGTTCGATAATTAGGAATTAGGTTTACATAGACTTTAGTACCAACGGATACCTATTTTAGCTGGCTAACGCGGATTATGATTAGGGGTAGCTGTTGTATTTGACTACCCTTTAGCACTTGCTTCTTATTGAAGCGCGCCTACTCCTTCCTCTTGAGTACCGAATCATCGTTGGTCCTTTTTTATTGATGTTTTTCTACTGCCTATCTCGAAAACCTGCGGAATAACTACCCCTATCTCGAAACCCTGCGGAATCACTCGCTTCTAAAGTTTCAAACAATGGAAGTCAATAGGCATTCCCTGCATGGATGCAATGACGGTAAGCGCCATTATTGACGGTTGCAGCTCCCAGCTTTCTTTTGAGAATGCCTGGTTGCATTTGTTGCGCCTGCTCTGCCGCCATCCCATCGAGTACTTTTCTTCCCTGCAAAGAGCACAAAACGTCGATCCTCCGTAACCGGATTTCTTAGTGTGCCCTCTATTTCAGGCGAACAAGGATTTCCTGTTTTTAGTATGCCCTCTATTTCAGGCGAACATACAATTTCATTAACCATGGGTTTGGGTGTGAGGCCTTGCAAATAATAATGTTCAAACCAAAGAAAGAAGTGATCCCACCACATTGTAAAAAAGAGGGTTAAGGCTATAGCGGTTACCGTGTTTTTAACAGCCGGGGACTCAAGCCCTCGTCGATTGAGAGAAAGAAGCCCCTCGCCTCACTCGTCAACTTTTATCATGACCTCTCTCATTTCTAAGGGGCAAGGCTCACCGAGATGAGAAAAGAAAGATAGAGAGGCGGAGACTCGCTTTCGAGCTTTCTACTCCCAGGCTTCCGTCTAAGAACAGGGGGTGGGGTCGATTTCATCGAAATGAACTGAAATGGGTTAGGCAAACCTTTATCCGACCAAACCGCTCAGAAGGCGCCTTCTTCGATGAATAAATCGTTATATGGTTTTTTCCCTCAGCTCTTCGATCGCCTCACTCCGCTCGCCTCAGGGACTTCTCAACTATGGATGGAGGGAGGCATCCCCTTCCTTAAGGAGATTCAGCAAGTCTTGCTGGAGTTTGCGTTTTACCTAAGTTGTTGCCTGCTGAACTGCCACCGAGGAGGGCGGGCGCAGTAGACCACCGAATTAAGTTTTCGCCCTTTGCTAGGCCGCTTGCCTTTGCACCTTACCGAATGGCACCAGCCGAGCTAGCGGAGCTGAGGCAGCGTTAGCTCGGCAAGCGCTAGCTTGGCTGCAGGGTTTACCAGCAAGCCTTTTGGAGCACCTGTTTTGTTTCAGCGGAAGCGCGACGGGAGCTTGCGGCTATGTATTGACTAAAGAGCCCTGAACATAACCAAAAAGCTCTTACCCCTATTGCTGACTTGTTTGATCGGGGTATAAAAGGCTTATGTTATCGCATTGGAATGGAACCTCTAGTAATCTTTAACTTACGGACCTCTTAACTCCAGTCTTTGACTAACGAACCATGGGCAGGCTTTCTGAAGCTTTTGTTGGCGACAGAGAGACAAGAGGGAGTGCTTTTGCTATCATTTGCCGGAAGAGCGGACATCTAACCTCAGCACCGCACCTACTACTGCCCATTGCAGCAGACTTGGACTAAGAAAGATGGGGCCTTTATGAGAATGTCTTTCATCAACCAGCGGACAGGACAAGAAGGGATCAAGGAAGGATAGATCCACTTGTTGCAGAAGCGAGAAGAGCAATAGCAAGAGAGCTATTCCATTGATCGTCGAAGAAGGGAATTTCCTTGCTCTAGTCAAGTAGCTGGTCCTAGGCCCTAAAAGAAGGACAATTAACGCATTTGATGACACGACTTATTGTGGAGAAGCCTACATAGCCCGTAACCCCTCGACGTTGTGGACTCAGAAAGCGGAGAAATAGACTCGAACTAATGGACAGATGACCGAGAAAGACAGCAGGCCAGGGATCGACCAATAAGCGGTTGGACAGGAGGACATATTTATAGTTACAGACATCTGACCGCTATTGAATAACATAAAGTCATTGAAATAGGCGCTTAGTCAGCCTGAAAGGCTTGTTCAGGAGATTTGGTTGGAATCAATCTCTTTCTTTAAAGTCCAGCTTGAAAAGAGCTCTATACTAAAAAACCCACCAACCGCCCACCCTTCCTCTTATCCAGGCGACAGCAAGAAGTAAACCTTCGCTACACCAAAGCACTAGCGGCACATCAAAGAATTTCGACTGCTTATTCATTCGATCCGCTAAACGAACGAGCCCGAATGGGGGTGGAAGACTGCTATGCATACTCTCTAATGCATTCTTTTCGATACAGTACGGTATACTGAACACCAACCCAATCTTGACGTAAGAAAGCGACACTTAATGAAAAAAAACCTCGCCTGACGTGAACGGCCGCTTTCTTGAAACTAATTCATAGGCGCTTTCAGTTAGTTATACTTAACTAAATAAACAAATATAACAAGCGTGCGATATGCAGCATCAACCAAACTCTTAGTTTTCGAAGGCCGAAGGAGAATGCGTTCTTGAGTCAACAAGCTTACCTTACCTTATATTACGCGAAAGGTTTGGAACCCGTTTTCGAAGCTGGCTTCAAAGCCCTTACGTTATAGGGGTAGCGGCATATCGTACTAGATCTGTAACCTATAGCATCATTAATAGAGCTAGCGGCAAATTCTTTAGCACTCGTGCTTTCATTATGGATTAACTAGCACGAGTAGTGGCTTCAGTAGCTTATCCGGGGTACCTCCTGTAGTGGAGGAGGCAAAGCACCAGTGGTAGCATCAGTACCGGCATAACCTTTTTTTTACAATAAAGAAAGGACTGGTACTGAACTAGTAGATACGGTTGAGTCAGTTGTTGATCCAGAAGCGGTAGAAGTGGTAGTAGCATACCTTCCATATCAAGAGCTAGAGACAAGTGATGGCTTTCCCTGTACAATAGACCCAGTAGATCCAGTTGATTATGCCCGCGCTCATGATAGGGATTCCGTTTATGGCGTGAGGTTCAGTTCCTTATCTAGAAGCATACCTGGATATATACTCACGCGTGGCTTCCGTACCTATCTCCGGTAGAGTTAACAGCATATCAACCTATGACTAGTAGACCCATACCGAGTTCCTCCTTATGATCGTAGTAGAGATTCATATCTCACACGTGATCGAGACCTATACCCCTCCCCTCCCCTCCTGCTGAGCAACCTAGCTTGGAGCGAGGGCGCGCTGCCAGCTCTGATTCACCACCGGGGGGTTCGTCAGGGGGGTCCACTTTTGAAATGGAATCCACGGAAAACACCTCTTTGCTTTCTGTCGAGTAATAGCACTTTCTTGTTAGGGGTTGGGGAAGGAGGTTGGGATAGAGAGTGAGGTATCTCGGGTCAGAAGCAGTGTAGTCGGGGACAGAGCAATCTAGACGAGAGAAGAAAAGAGTTAGAATTGAATTCCTGTTAAGCTCTAATCTTAGTTCTCTTGCAAGGGAGTGAAGTGACTCGCTGGGGTGGGGCACGAACGTAGATAAGATAGGAAGGTGGCTGTTCCCCTTTTTTGTCCCCGTACCTCACTCATATGCTGTCCTTTCCGGCCCGCCATTCCTCTTAATAGGAATGGGATAAGGGCCGTCCTTACTAAACTAACAGCCCCATTCCTTTTCACAGGAATGGAATAGGGCTGACCTTCTAAAACCGAAACCTCATTCTCAATTTTCCAACAAACCCATTCGTCGAAAGTGAAACCTCAGCAGAACAAAAAGTGTTTCTCGTATCATCGCACCAAAAGTGTACTTCGTTCCTAAAAACCCGATTCCCCCGTATGGAGCCACCGTCGCAGTATAGTCGCATGTCACTCGGTGCCCCCATCCTTGTGAGCAGAGGGCCCTTAAATCCCGGGGATACAGTGACGATCGCTATAAGTATTGGGTACCACCCGACTTATAACCATCAATGACCGCCGTCTCGTACTGAAAGTCTGCACTAAATTGGATTTTGTTATGTGCAAGACAGGTCAAATTCCATTGCACGGTTCTCTTAGCCTCTACCTCCACTCAGAATTCCCTACCGTCAGGGCTACTAGAAAGCGGGTTTACAACGTAGTTGCAACCTTTAGCTCATCTGTATTTGATTAGTGAGTGCTCCCTTAAAGCTCCCTTTCGTAGTCCTACTGGACAAGAGCGAGTTGGTTAAACCGCGGAATGCACACATGGCATATGCACTGGATTTTCCTTTCTCCGTGCACTTGACTTGTGGCAGCTTCATCAGATGAAAAGCCCGGAACTCTTCCGAACAACCCGACGGTGACACGCCCAACTACCTTAGTGTGTAGTCGTTGAGCCCGGCCCTTAACGTCCTCCCCACTCAGAGTCTGGACAGACCTTTTTATCATGTCGTTGCTGTGCCGCAGGGCGCCCCTGGAGTTCCTTGACTCATGATCTCTCTCTTTAGGAGCTTGGTTAGGTAAAGATCTGACTCTTTACGCAGAGAGGTGTGACTTCTCCTGAATGCCAAGAAAGACCAGAGGCGTCTATTCCTGTATTGGCCGTAGCCTTAAGCAAGCCCTTGCTGCCATCAAGTCACCTATGCTGTTGATTCCGAGAGTCGCATAAGATACTTGTGATGGAATTCTTCCTTCAGTGATTTCGATCATCGTTTTATGTCATTTCGAAAACATGCTTCAAGGTTGAAGTCGTTCCTCTCCTTTTAGGCGAGCTACTTCCTCTTTCCGAGAGATTCAAGAAGAACGAAACGCGCTTGAAGCGGCCGGGCAGTTCAACTGAATCAAGAACTGAAACAGTCATCATGGCCGCAACTTTCAATTCCAATGGTGGATGAAGAAAGAAGCTAGCCACTCCTCGAGAAGAAAAAAACTAGGGCATACTCAGCAGCAAGGCAAGGGGATTTGAACCCGCTTTTGGAAAAGAAGAAATCGAATGCGCCAATGTCAATGCATTTGACCAACCAATTGAGAGATTGGATTAGTTACGCCCCTTAGAGATTCACTAAGCGGGAAGGCGGATGCGACCAATTCAATTCGACCGCTTGGAAGGATTACAAGAGATGCCCATGCCCAGGAAAGACCAATTCAAACGAGAGATTCTCGGGAGTCGATTGAACTCCTTACCATCAGACAAATAGGGGATATAGGCCTGGTACAGGTATTTCATTTATTGAAAAAGACTATTTCGTAGATCTTGCTCGATCGGGCAGGAAACTTTAATTAACAAGGGAATCGGAATTGAAGAACGAATGAGTAGGGGAGAAATTTTCCCGCCTTAAGACCTTTACTTCATACCAACCAACTCCATTTTTATAAATTGGAATGAATCTCTCTTGATATTGAATAATTAATTATTATTAATTACGGATATTGCTTTTTTTATCAAGAGTTCATTGACCTATCTATATACCTACGACCCATTGAACACGCTTTCTTGCTAAAGAGAATCGGCGTAAGGATCAAAAGACTTCATAGACATAGAAGAGAAAAAAGAAATGCTTCCTAGTCTACCGAAAACTCGGTTGAAGCTAGTTAGGTAGGTAGGTCCTCCGGTCAGTCAAGTGTTGACACCGGATTAAGAAATTCTTTCCTTCCGTCCGGATGAACATGATTCTTTTCTCTACAGTATAGTAGAAGTATGGTATGGTAGACTTATAACCAATCCAATCGGAAACCTTAATTCGAAAGATCAACCTAGCTAGGATTGAGGATTCACGCCTTTCTTTCCAGGGAAAGGTCCGCTCCAAATGAAAAGACTCCATCGCAGCAGACCGCTATAGAAAGCCCCTCAAAAGCAGCTACATATAGAGGAATGAGGATCAATATCGTTCCCTCATAAAAGATCCGTTCAAGAAGTAGAAGTTTCGTGGCTTCGACGGAGACGGCTTCAACCCGATCTCCCACGGTCTAGTACAAAAGCCTCACACTCGTGAGATTAGAAGTTTCAGGCTGAGGTGAGCTACTCTAGTATTCACTCTAATTCACCGGCTTGATTCCCTCATTTCCTTCGACGTCGGTCGGTAATGGTTTACTTTCTTTTTGGACTATCGTAGAGGCATGCCCACGGTCCGTCCTTTTGCTATCCTCTATCTAACTGATCATTGCAGGCTAAGTAGTGATAGTCAAAGTCCATCTTATGACTAAATATATACCTTCCTGGCCCATTCGGCCCATCCAAGCATGATAGTGGTATGTGGCCAATCCTAGCTACCCCTAGCTGTGAGTGTTCATTCCATCCCTACATCGCCGTATCCTGTGATTCCCTCGAGATTAGCAAAGGACTCCTTATTTATTTCTTAATACAGCTAAGATCACTTCAGATTTCCTACTGCCTTTTATTTTATTCTTCCGCCCCCCGATTGACCGCCTTTCAATCCTGTGTGTTCTTTTTTCCGCCCCAGAAGTCAAATAATCATGATCATTTTGCATGAGAATGATTATTCTCCGACATGGTTGCAAAATAATCATGATGATTCTCCGACGGCTAGGACAGTCCTCTACTCCGACAGCTAGTTACTGAGATTATGAATCTGAGCTTGCTTTTTGAATACAGTCAAAGTGGGACCTCCCTTGTTCTCGCATTCCTTGCCTTGGCCCGGCCTTCAAAGGCTAGTCATCATTAGCTCATTGGCTTTCTTTCTGATAGCTTTCTCCCCAGGCTAGGAAATTCGATGAGTCATCGTAGGGGCTTCTTTCTTTTACTTCAAGCCCACCCTCCTTCAAATCCAGATCGGAAAATTGCGTAGATTGAGATGCAGCTCTTTGATCTCCGCTTGGGTCAGCAGGAGGACTCGTTGCCGAAGACCTTGAAGCTGCTCTTGCTGACTTCCTTCCCGTGGGACTTTCCCTCGTCAACTGGGGAAATGGGCTCCGATCCTCTTTCTATTCTATAGCTGTCTATTGAATAGAGGTCGGTGCCAGTGGAAGAATGGAATCAAGAATCAATTGAGCTGCTCCTTCTGCTTGTCGTTCGAGTGCTGGAAAAAAACATATAGCCGCTGCTTCCATAAAAGCTCATCTGATTCCTGAATCTGGTTCGCTTCTCTCCCTCAGGTCGAGTGGCTACGCTCCTTGGCAGTCCTAGTTGGGTTGAATTTGAACTGCTTGTCTCAGACCTTCTTCTCCCCCTGTAGCCCGTTGGTGAGGAGTTGAGGGAAATTCGACGTCTTTTTCTCCTCGCCGGGGACTTCCGCTGCTTCTGGTCGCGCTGCTACTTCCGACTGTGCTGATTCGGGCATTCCTTCAATGCTGGGAGTATGAGAAAGCCCCGATTCGATCAGTTCCGTTGCCCAAATCGAATGTTCTACCTGACTCAATCCCCTTCTTCAGGAATGGCGGCATGGCTTACTAGTGATGATGCCCAGTCTCGGAACTGATCTGATGAATCTGAGCCTGCTTCCTCAACTGCCTTTTCTTTTGCTTTGGCGGGAAGGAAGGCTGGCACAAAAGAAACATCGGCTTCGGGCCGGACCCTTATACTAGTCCTATCGATCTGACAAGAAGAAGGGAGGCATCTCACGGGGGAAGAGTCTATCATGTCGGAGGTCTAAACTACCTTAGAGATGCAATTTGAAGATCTTTCTGTATTTAAGCTATCCGATTTCATTTCAGGAGAAGGAGAGGCCTAAGCGTCCCAAACAGATTCATTAGGTTAATGGGCGGCAAGAGATGCGGTCAGCCACATTAGCAGTTTCAGCAGAAGAAGCTTCAAGTCGCTCAACCACCGACCGGGAGAGAGGCAAAAAGGCTCAACCGAGGAAGGAGCTAGATCTATTCCGCAAGCGCCTTGTCCTTTGCCAATGCCAAAGACATACCAAGGGCTCAAAGCCACTTCTTCATCGACAGGTTCAGGCGCGAAGTGAACCAAACCAATAGCAGTAGGTTCAGCAACGGATCGGGGAAGACATTCACTGACCTACTTGGCCGGAGTTCCCACAGCAGCCATTTTTTCGGCAAGCCCCCGTCAAGCCCTTGTTA
>Ga0209372_1000150_pt1:0-7500 | contig 53352 bp, 30 predicted proteins | sample AgamicAtPe_FD_187170 | JGI IMG/M metagenome (GOLD analysis project Ga0209372, IMG submission 187170) | Agave microbial communities from Guanajuato, Mexico - At.P.e (SPAdes) (version 2) | ecosystem: Host-associated > Plants > Phyllosphere > Phylloplane/Leaf | place: Guanajuato, Mexico... | reverse complement strand
CCTATTCAAGATTGATCGTGAGCAAAGAACATCTGTGCTTGTTATGTACTCAGGCTATCCACGGTCGATACTAATAAGAATAAAGGGCTCTATCTAAGGGTTGGTGTGGCGTTGTAAAGCTACAGCTCGAAAGGATTCTTTACTTTGGATAGCGGATACTCTTGAACGGTTTTATTCTCCTCCGGTTAAGGCTGAAGTGCGCTACCTAACATTCGTTCTATTCTCAGTTTATCCTTCAGGAAGCGACTTTATACTTCAGTGAGCTACTTAGGCACTCCTGCCCTTGTTGCTTCTTTCTATTAAAAAAATCTAAGGACGTTTACTTGTGAGGAAACTACCTCTTTCTCGCCTCATACTTTCAGACGGTCTCTCTTCTTCCCCTCATACTTTCCTATCTTTATAACTAGAGTAGAAAGCCTATTCTTTCACTCCGCCTTCGACTGCTAAGAACCTGACTTTCCCACTGAGCTACTAGAGTACTGAACTTGCTAAAGCGTCTCTTGCTCACTAGCCCACTGAAGGAAGTATGGAAGGAGAAACGGAATTCAAATAGAACTCTTTCTAGTAAGTTGCTCACGAGCCAGTCAAGTAGGCATATTTTCTATGAGTAGTTAGCCAGTCAAGGAAATCCGATCAAAAATGAACAATTTTACGGTCTTTCATAACTTTTCTCACATTTCGAAGTGAAGTAGGCGTCAACCATTCCCTCCATCCTTAAATGATGGGCTATCCACTACGGTTGAGGAAAGCGAAATAGTGATTTTGCGTATAGTGAGTCAAGCCGAGAAAGAGTCGAAAGATAGGTTTTCAATCGATTAGGAAAGTCTCTATCTATATAGGAAGGAGATGCGCTCAAGCTGAGAAAGCTACGATTATGCTTGAACGGTCCTGTCCTATTGTCTTTCTTAGTTCCGTGGGGCTTGAAAGCCCTGCCAGTGTTCAAGTGGTGAAAGCTTCAGGAGAAACTGTTCAATCCTTTAGGAGGAAGATGGAGGGTTCTCGTACTCGCTTTCAAGCTTCAGTGTTCAAGTCAAGATTCATTAGTCCGGTCCGAAGAAAGATGAAAGACTCCAATCGTATAAAAGAGGGGATTCTAGGTATGGCAAAAAGGTAGTTCCGGTTGTTTGACTCCCTCTCCCATTGTAGTCGGATCGGGCCATTTGAGTTCCACTTTCCCCCCTTTTTCTAAAGATGGGGTGATTCCTTACTCTTTGCCCGACTCAATTGAAGTAATTAAATAATTAAAAAAGTATAGATCGTACACCTCCAGTCCAGGCAAGGTGGCTGACCTTGTGTGCCCAAATGATTCAATTTATAGTTTCATCTTGTTATTGCGTACGTAATAGTTGCTGCGCTTCTTTCAAGTGTAAAGATCGACCAACCAGGGCCGGAGTGCCCAAACATACTGAGTCCAAAAATGACTTGTTTAGGTAGGTCACCCCCGTGGCATAGTAGAACCATGGTACCTTGTTGGCCAGCCTTAAGCGTTGAAAAGCCCAACGTTCCTAAGTAGGTTCCAGCTCTTAGGTGGATTGCCGACTACAAGACAAGTGCGCTAGCTATATGCTTGCTATATGCAAGACACTTCCAATCCGCACATTGGCAGAACTCCTTTTTTTCATACCGAAGTTAGGCTGGCTCGACCATAGGGAGAAGAAGGTAAGTACTTTATTTCCTTCCTCCGAGTGTCCTTGCTTGTCTGGTAGTTGAATGGAGAGCGAGAGAGAGATAAGGCAGGCATGCAGCCAGGGAAGCGGATGATAGACCTGCAGAGGCGATCACTTGGATTCGGTATCTCAGATGTTGAGGGCGGCTTAATGAAAGGCTGCGGGCTCCGCCGGGGCCTACTCGCTCGAATCGCCCAACAGATCGGGATTCAGGAAGGGAATTGAGTCGAGACCAGCAGAAGCTTATCAGGTTGATGCTAGCTCATTGGATCCAGGAGAGGAAGAGACACAAGGCTTAGTGGCTTTGGTGAAGGGTCGAATGGCATCGCTTCCTTTTGGGAGAGGTATTCACTTCGAGGGTTCAATGCAGCTAGAGAGCTGCTGCACCGGAGCTTCTATGGCTGCATGCCCATTTATGGCTATCTAGTCCCAGGGAATGGAAGGTGAGAAGCATCATTTTAATCCCGATTGCCAGGTACAGCTCCATCTCTATTTGTTTCTCCCGCCTCCGGTACGGACGAGCGGAGCAAAGGAAGCGAGTATGCTGCTAAGCGGCATTAGAACCGTCGATAGGGGATAGACAAGAGAAGAGAATAGCTTCGATACGACCTGCCAGTCAATGGAAATCTATTCCATGAACCCAAGTCCCGGCCCAAGCTTTCTACTCTGAATGCCTCCGCTCTACATCTATCTATTCTCTAGGACCCAGACTCGAAGGGACATAAAGGTAATCTAATCTGTCTGTGGCTCCAAAGCACCATTTCTATCCATTCCCGAGTCATCACCAGTCAATGACATCTCATGCCCTCGATTCGACTCCAGCAACAGCGAATGAAGCGCCACCTCCAGGGTAAAGTCCCAATGCTCTTGATCTATCTTCTCCAGATTCTGTTTCCCCTGCCCGGCTAGGTATTCCACTCCCAGTGACCTTCGCGGAACATCTATTGCACTCCTTTCCACCGAAGCGAGAGCCACTCCTTTCTTGCGGACCTGCTCTGGAACCAGGACAGAAGTGTACCGCCCTCGATCAAACTATAAATTTCATAAGAGAAGAAAGATCGTAGCGAAAAGATCAATTCTTTCTTATAGTGTGGAGTACTTCGACGTCGAATCGACCATTTGCTTGTACTTTGATTTGTCGATAGCGGCTTGGTCTTCAGTGCACCCTCAGTCCTTCTACTTGATAGCCACTGCCATATTGAGTTCTCTTTTGTTTCGGTATATGCATGCGAGCTATTGGAAGTCACTTTGTTAGTGGTTGATATGGCTAGTGCCTTTTCCCCTACATCCCGCCCAGAGCCATTTGTTGAAGTGGAAGTGCTTCCGATAGTGGGTCTGGTGAGGGTTACTCTCAGAGTCACTTCGTCCCTTGCAAGGTCCTCCACGGGACAATCTCTCTTCTTTTCTTTTATTCAAGCTTGTGATAAAGCCATCCAGTTTCAGTTTGTCTTGCTTTCCTTTGCTCTTTTGCTAGCACGCGGGATTCATTCTGACTATTGCACCGGACGGACTGACTCATAGGCTTGCTTACTACTTTCTGGAGACAGGGTAGGGCAAGAACTATTTTATCCCGGGGAACTAGAGGGTTAGCTTCCATTAATAGCTCTAGCAACAGTGAATGACTCTAAACCCTTGCAGGAGATCTCTCCTGGGTGCTGACTTACTATAGAACCGGGTAGGCTTCGTTGATTGCCTCAACTCTAACTGAAAGGGAATGACTGACTAACAGAGTGAAAAAACAAACTGGAAGGCATTACTATTACTCTCACTCAAGCTAGGAGACCAAACACTCTACTAAGCTTTATAACGTCTTATAACGGAGGATAATCCACTTGCTCTCCCCTACTCCACTCTCCTTCCTCTGGTTTGCTGCTCTAAGCGGCTAGGAGAGCTATTGGGAGGTTCTTCCTATATAAAGTATTCTATTAGCTAACTAGAAAGCTTTAAAAGACTACTTTGTTAATCGTTACCGATCCTCTTACAGACATTGGGACTTGGAATTACACCCTACAAGGAGAAAAACTAGAGGAAACACTTCCCTCTTAGGCTTACCAATCTTAATTACAGAATCAAGGTTATTAGCCTAATCTTTTTGAGTTCAATAACCCGCGTAGATCTGAGATTTCCTGGTTAAGGACTTATGCTTAGCGGGAGATTTTTTTTAGTAGAGGAAGCATCCAATTTGACATTAGAAGGGGCTTTAGCACGTCGAGGAAGAGAATAGGCTCCCGCTCTTTGCGGGATAAGGGCGGTTAGCAAGAAGGTTTTTGAATCAATACAGGAAGACGCTCCTATTGAATCCGCTCTTGGGAATAGAAGGGGAATGCAGGCAATTTTCCTTTTTTTAAATGAAATGTCGCATTTCGAGTGCTTGGTTAGATCTCCTAATGTAATGAACGAGAAGATGCGGTGAATCAATCAGTATTAGCTAAGGAAAGCATGATAATTCTGGGGAAGAGAGGAAATCTGTCTTTATAGGAAATTTTGATTTATAGGGAATCTGTGCTTACTAAGCCTTTGTTTGAAGGACCGGTCTGAAAGTGCAAGACTAGCTGGACCCGGACTGACTAATCGCTAAGAGCTCACCCCGAGTGGGATAACTCTAAGTACGGCATTCAGTAAGAAGTAAGCCAAGTTCAGTGATCCTCGAGAATGAACTATCAGGCCTAAAGCCTAGACTAGGAGGAAAGAAAGACGACCGTCACCTTTACCCCTTAATCTGAAACTCTCACAAGAAGGATGGAAAGTCGTGGAATTGATTGAAGTTAGCCAAGTTCTCTTAGCCGTTACGTTAGGGTGACTCGAGAAAGCTTGAAAGGGAATTCCGAGAGCCCTTAAGCTTCAAGCTATCCGGCTTCAAACCGTGAAGGAGGAATCCGAGTTGGATCCTAAAATAAGGAAGATCGTTCATCAGCGCTTTCAGTAACTAAAAGTCAATCAGGTGCGTAATCAAGCTAATCTCATTCCTTAGGAGCAATAAGAGATGCAAGAGTTTACTTTACGTTGAATACAGGAACTAGTAAACTTAGCATAGATGGAATGAACTATCAGAGAAGAGAAGGCTGAAAGCCTAGCCGAAAGCTTTTTAGTCAAGTACGCATGAAGAGTTTTGAGGTAGAGGAAGAAGGCATACCATTCCGCATTCTTTGGCACGAGGGTTTGGCTTCCTTGATTCAGGTAGGAAAGAAGGGGCTATGGCACTTGGTTCATTCCTTTCTTTGGCAAAGGAAGGGAAGGAAGCAAGCAATTCGGACAGAAGAAAGAGGGCTTGAAAGAATAAGATACGTAGAGCGTGAACCAAGGTTCATAGGCGGATCAAAGTCGAATCTTGCAGATCCTAGTTCGCTTACTAATCGCTTTCGGGACCAGTCTTCAATGGCATGAAGCTTTAGTGGCATAGAATCGGATGCCTTAGTCGAATGATCGGACAGATGAAAGGAGAACTATCTGGTGAGGCATCTGGATTTTCTTCGGGTCGGTTAAAGCTTGAAAGGGAGTTCGTGGCCTACTAGGAGTTCTGTTTTCTGAGGACTCATAGAACACCTTATTAATCTTAATTCAACTGTCCTTTCAAGCAAGAGTTGTCTTAGATCAATGAATGAGAAGGAAGAGAGTGAATAGGGCACAGGAAATGAAGTCATCCAGGTTCGGAGCGGGAAGCATGCATTCAGGCTGTGAGGGAAAGTGGTTCTCTTAGCTTTAATTCAGTCAGCTTGGCTTGAATAAAGCTTTGGTTTCAGGAAAGTAGGGAGTCAGAGCTTTCCGGCAGTCAGCTTTGTGGATATTACTATCTGGATTGGATTTTCTTCCGTTTTTAGTCGGTTCACTGGAGAGGAAAAAAGACATGTAAAGAATAGTGAGAATAGCCGTAATTAAACTAGGCCTTGAATCAGTGGTTTACAGAGACAATGAGTCATCTGTTTACGGCGAATCTGCTCTTAGAATCGTCAGAATAGGTTGGAACTCTTTAAACATGATACGCTTATTCAGAAAGTACGCATTTCTGGCTCTAAGTCCGCTGGGTTGGATCTAACTAGTTGGTTTGGCAGGAAGCTAATTGCATAGCATAAAAGAAGCATAAGACTTTGGGAAAGAGAATAGAAGGAGTCAGTCTTATTATAGGATCCCTCTGTCTTGCATTGGGTTCACTGGAGCTTATATAAAGCGATACGCAGAAGAGAGAGAATCCGTCTGTCTTTATAGTGCGGATGGACTGACTTTTCTCGCATCAAAGCTTTCCGGTTCTATTCCTTTATGATATGAAGAAAGGCTTGTTATCGACGAATAAGCTCTTTCTACTGTGCCCTAAAAGCTCATCCTAAGGAAAGTAGTTTTCACTCGGGACTTCTATTCTATGCTAGCATAGCATGCTTCTACTTCTATTCTTGATGTTGCAAATTCCGGATCTGGAAGAGTTTATATTCCTTTATTCTAAGATGCCAGTCGGGAAAGAGTTCGCTTAAGACTGATAAAGGGGAGGGCAGATGTTTACTACGACTGATTGAAGAAACTAACTACTGCATTTGTGATTCAATTAGCTCCTTCAGTCCTTGTCAACTTTCTCAAATGTATGAGCCATTAGATTCTTCGATTTGTTGGGACAAGGATAAACTGACTCCCTCATTCCTTATAACTAAGCCAATCTCGAAATGCTATACCATATGCTTAGCCGCTGCACTCGTCAAAAGAACAGCTAGAACAGTCGTACCAACTAAGAATGCCATTCCATGAGGAGATTTGTACTCAGGAAGCCCCAGTTGAACTACTTTCGACGGGTGCTTCTATTATTTCCTTCACACTACCCAATCCGAACTCATGAGTGCCTGTAGCAGCATTGAGGGATCCCCTAAATCCTCCGACATCGATACCAGAGGGGATTACATATTGGATTACTAATAAACTCCGGAACTGGTATTTGATTAAGCTCGGGAAGGGAAGCCAAAAAAATTCCACACCCGATACACGGTAAGAGTAATTGAAGAATATCAGACAAAGGTAGACCGCTATGGCTAGACGAAGATGCAAAACTAGGAGATAACTGCAAATCACGACACTTAATTAAACCCCGCGCCGCGGAGCTCGTTCCCTTCAAATATGACCTAAACCCTTTTCGGGAGACCGCAGAAAATAGGGCCTTGACTGCCCTTGGGAGGCTGAAAGAAGACCATAAAGGCTATTGGTCCCCATCAAACCCTTGACGATTTGAATGGGTTTGCTCCCATTCCCGCGGATGAGTAGATTTTTCATCAAGTGCTGTTCGAGCTCCATTTCTTTTTCAAACAAGGATTTCCCTTTAGTCACGCTTGGCAACCTCGGCAAAGTCTCGCTGGTCCAACTACTTTTTCTGGGTACGGCCACATTGGTTGGCGGCATAGTCTTCCGTAAGCTAGACGGATTCCATGGTTGTTGCTCTGACTTTGTTTCACTCCCATGTCTAGTTGGAAATCCGGTCTGTCTAAGCCAGTACCAAGCCGGTTGAAAACGTTCCAAGCGAACCAAAAGAGCGAAAGGAGTCAACGGTCTCAGTCCTCTCAGTCCGGTCAATCAATCAATCAAGCAAGCCAGCGAGCTAGTAGCAAGCACGCAAGAAAGCCGTTGTTCCCCTGCGAGTTGTTTTGTTTGCCTTACCTGTCGCTATTGCCTGCAAACCCTCTCGTTTGGTTGATCAGTCAACGTCTATCCTTTTTTCTTTTCCTGCTTTGAAAGCCTGTTTGAAATTTCATTATCCACTCCAAATAATAATATATATAATACAACACTTTACTAAATACTACCAATCTTTACGGTGAACACAGGTTTGAATCGGCTTTAGCAGGAGCGATAATGAGACCAG
>Ga0209372_1000149_pt1 | contig 53814 bp, 43 predicted proteins | sample AgamicAtPe_FD_187170 | JGI IMG/M metagenome (GOLD analysis project Ga0209372, IMG submission 187170) | Agave microbial communities from Guanajuato, Mexico - At.P.e (SPAdes) (version 2) | ecosystem: Host-associated > Plants > Phyllosphere > Phylloplane/Leaf | place: Guanajuato, Mexico | collected... | reverse complement strand
GCATTAAGAATCCTCTACTTCGTCGTTGGCCCCACGAGGATTGTGAAACAATAACAAACACTTGGTCACTATTACCCACTCCAAAACCGCTCAGTTTGGATGCGGGGGAGAGCTTGCGTGAGCTTACTGTAAGCTGCTCACAGTGTAGAGTGAGCTATTTTATTTCGGTCTATCGGCCAATCATCCAACCGAAACTTGCAACACGAGAGAGCAACCCCGCCGGAACAACCTTTATCTGGTTATCACCGATCAGTTCATTATTAATTTTAGTCGTGAGTACACAATACTCTTGAAAATAGCTGGACTCATAACTACTAACTCACTCTTTTTGTCCACAAAAAAGTACATGATTGGGTGGGAAGAGGCCGGGGCAAGGAAGACTAAAGCAGCCACAAATCTCATCTTATTCGTTCTGAATCCGCACAGTTAGTTTACGCGGACATCTCCCTTCCATGAGATGAGATAACTTTAGAGTCCGATTTTGTTGTTCCAGCAGCTTTGACAAGTTCGGAGGACACAAATGAAAACATCATTCGGCTCACCAGGAACTAACAGATTCCATCTGACGGGCTTTCATTTTGATTCGAATACATTCATATCAACCCATAACGTATCAATTTGAAACTGTGTCCAGCTACAGATTGTATTCCTTTCTTGACTCGGTCGCACGGCTGATTGCTCGATCAAACAATTTGCCTAACAGTTCTGTAATCTTGGGATTTATTGGAGGTGGATTCAAGACCCTCTCTACCCAAATTTTCGTTCCATCTATCCCAGGATACTTGAATTCCGAGCTGCGGGGCTCTGATCTCGGATCTTCTACTTTGTCTGCTGCATTCAAACCTCTACGGTTGAAATCTCCGTCGTGCAAATCAGATTCATCCACTTTTACGTCATCAAGTTTCAGAGGCTCGGGGGTAGTAGAGGTATTCATGTTGATCGCGCCAGTATCACCTTTTCCTCCCAAAGATGAGACTAATGTCAGTTTGAGAGGTTAATATCCCGTTCGTGTAAGATGAATTGGATGCTTTCGTATTGGGAGAGAACTAACCTCGTTGAATTGGCAACGTGATGATGGCAATTACTAGAAATATAACGCCAAGTAGAGGCTTCCGGTTACACTCTATGTATAACGATACAGGTGATTCGAGCTCCATCATCATAGAAGATTAGAGGATAGATCAAGAGTTTTCTATGGATAGAATCGAACTGATCCTCTGAACCTTAGATCTATGAATTGATGAGAGGAAACTGTATCTTATCCTGCACTGCTATCGGGTGGCCCAGCCGAACGATCTACCGGCCAGATAATGTTACTGAGACCTCATACAGCTAGACATCTTCATTTGTTTGGCCGATTCAGTGGTTAAGCTAGAATAAAACAGCCACACAGCTCTGATGTCGTAGAAAGTTCTGATCGTTTTGAAAGATTTGCCATTTATGTTATTTCTACTTATTTGAAGACTCCTTCGACAACAAGACTTAGATTTAGGCTGTTTCGCCACGGCTTCACCCTGTTTTCACATTCTGCCTCCGAAACTCTCTAAAATCCCTCGAATGTTCACCCTCGAATTCAAAATATTGCCTGAACTAAATCTGTCTAGCTATGAACTCTATTAGATCATGGGTCAAAGATCGCACTGGTCAGCTCCATAGGTGAGCCTGAGTAGCTTGTATGCAAATAAGAAAGCAGAGGAAGCGTCTATCTGATTGCTGATCTTAGCACCGATACGAGAGATGTGAGGAGACTCCAATCAGTGATTCGACAACTGGAAATTGTTTCATGTCCTATGCGACCTGCATTGCTTTACCCTGGGAGCAAGATCAGCATTGTTCGCCAACTCGGCTGTAAGCGGCAGTAAGAAGCTTATCGTGTTAGAAGAGCTGTCTCGCTTCCACCATCCCGCCCATCTGGCTAGATAGTCTAAGTCAGGTGTCAAGTCCAACTGGTTGAGTTCGACTGATCTCCATCCGATGTGGGCCGGACTCAGCATAAGGCTGAGTGATTGGGAAATGGAAACTGTGAGTCGAGGACATGAACATGGCCAGACTCGCCACAACTGGAGGTCTGATGGACAGACGGGCAGGCAGATGACAAGACACACTGAGCAGGCGAATAAATTTGGATGTAACTAACCATGTGCGATACTTTACAATCTGGCCCCACCTATAGCGATGAGCTCGTTGATCATCCAAATGGGCTGTGAACACACTGGAACCGCACTCACTCTCATATCTCGCTGATCTCTGTCTCGTGTGAGCAGACCGCTCTATGCCAACGGCTCACGTGACCATAAAAGTCTGAACTGGGACCAATCTCGATCGATCACAAAGCTTGATCGAATCACAAAAGGTTCATCAATCGTCTCAGTGGAAAGGAGCGCATACACGGTCCATATTGGACTCAAGAATCGAGATCAGCACAAATCTGTGATCCTATGTGATCTGGAGCCATTCGGCATAGACTCGAGGGTGCCTGCGTGTTAGTCGCTTGCGATGCAGATCGGTCCCAAATTGAGCCACAGAGCTTGACGTAGAAGGCTCACAGGATGCACCAACAGTCGTGATCGACCGCCGGCAGCACTGTGTTATACTTTAAGCATCCATGAGACGCAATCAATGGGAATCGTCCCATCATAGTGCTCACGCACGACGCGAACAAATATTGATAGTTGATCTCTGGCCAGATTCGAAAGCCAATCAATTTGCAGCTCATACTATGCGAATCTAGCATGATTTGGTTATAAGGCGGCAACAGAAGACAATGGACCATCCTAATGAGGGTAGAAATGGCTAGATAACCAGTTTCAGTCCGGTAAGCGCAAGTCGGGCCATTTGGAGGGCTGTCTATGGTTAGGCATAGGATGGAGCTTCTAGTCGGATTCCTAAAGTTGGTCTTAGCCACGAATAAGCTCAGTTAGTCAAGGGATGGATGTTAGCACTCGGGTAGAGCTTGCTAACGATAGATTGGGCTCGCGATCTGTTGGAGAATCGCGGTTGGTAGACAGGCTTCGATGACTTTGTTTAGTTTAAAAGCAAAAGTATGCTCCTCATGTCGAAAATCAATACACCTCATGTCAGCTCGGGGACCAGGAGAAAGAGAGGGATAAAGGGGGGCGGAGAGAGCGCGCGCATACATTTAGAAGGTGCATTGTATCAGACTAGAAATAAACGAAGAACTCTGTGCTGTGCAGAATGCTAGTCAAACCAGTCCGAGACTCTGCGCACAAGATAAACTACACTCTCAACTTGTTATGATCTAAAACTCTGAATAGACTTAGTTTAGTAAACTATGCGAGGAAGGTTTGGTAAAGGATATAGTAACAGTTCATTCTTGGGCAAGAGCTCAGAATCAGAGTTTATTTTTACGCTCTTCATCATCAACAACAGCAACAACATCATCAGAGAAATAACTCCATGATATAAGATTGAACGAGTGTTGTTTTCCATCTACCCCCATCGTCCCAAAGTGGAGGAGCTCGCGCGACAGATATTCCTCAGCCTCAAGAAATCATTACATAACTCATGACTTGCTGACTCCGCTCGAACAGAGACCAGACCCTCCACTCGTAGTTTCTGAGCCAAAATGACCCCGAAAGCCCAGCAAATAAGCGCCTATGATGCGCCCGTAGATCTCGACAGCCAGTATGGCAAAAAGGACACCAGTCACGAGAGGAATCCCTCCTCCAGCTCTGATATCATCGTCAACATTGATTCGTCTTCCAGATCACATGCAGCCCTCATATTAAACAATCTGTCAAACAGAATTACCAGTGTGATCAATCCAGCAGTTATATTCTTAGTTGCAACTCCTATCGCAGTCAGCTATCCTACGTTACAGCTGATTATGTTCATAACCATCCTGATCGGAACTTCGCCGCTATACTTTATAATGATCAGTCTGATCGGAACAAGCAGCAAGCACAGCGTTCACTATAAGTCAGGCAAACAACAGCAGCACCACCACCGTCGTCAACCCTCAATCGTGGGCTCTATTTCTGAGCTGAGCTCCGATCACACTTTCAAGGTGAGATGGGATTAGAGGAGATCGGTTGCCTTATGTATAAAAATAAAACCAAAAGGTGCTAAATCACGAGAGCGCCTCGCAACACACCAATAAGTCGACTACATGGTTATTTTTATCCAATATTCATAAGTCCCGTAATAAACATCCGAAGTCTGAGTTGGATCTAAACTCCAATGCATGCAATTCAGTTCGCAAACTAGATAACATGTTTGCGTGGAGTTTCATGATGGAGTCTGTTTTATGGGCTTGATGCAATTGGCTAAGCAAGTTGGCCGATTCTTTTCCTAAGCTGATGGAAGAAATTGAAGCTCGCGAGACCTCTATTTTATCGTGAGAGTATCGATGAAAGCTGAAGGAGATTATGAGCGCGCCCCTGTAGGCCTAGGGCAATGAGGCCTACGTGGGTTTGGGATTTAAACCTGCTGGACTCGTACGCAAAAATCAAGAAAACTTTAGGCACACGATGCTGGCCCAATTTAGGCCGGCCAAATGCTTGATATTTATCCGATCCAACCTCAACAAGCGTCAAATGAATAAGGTTGGACCATTTCGTAACATGATCGGGTCGGAAGATTTCAAGTAACTCGTTATAATACTTATTTTTGCTCTATTCTATATTATTGTCCCAGTCCGAAAAACAGCCCTCTACTCAAAACCCTCTACACAGAACTAACCATGTCAATTCGGGAGATGAATCTAGTCCGCTAGTTTGGCTCAAACATAGTATATACTGGATCTGAACCTCACAGGCCAAGTTCACCTCCAATAACATGACTTCGCTGTGAATGGAATTCAAAACCAGCAAACGCTATCGCAAAGAGCGAGAAGGAAACAGACTCAGGATCAAACAGAACCGGTTTTTGATACTTTCACGCATAAGTCCGCTCAGGGCTTATGATTCAAGGCTAGGTTTTCGTTGCAAGTTTCTTCTTCTTTGCTTCGTCTCTGTGATATTGCATACATGTGATATAATTAACATTCTTGTGTAAGATACACACCCATAGCACTAGTTGCAAGACTACGATCGTCACCTGAGCTCAAATAAACTGCATACCTCCGTAAGGTGTACCCGATAGAGCTCTGCACACAACCAAGTAGCCATGAAGTTCTTGAAGTCGCTCTGAATTCGGATGCTTTTCGTAACTAGATTTTCTCGCGGATAGACCATCGCGCTTGAATGGCCAGAGTCTCTTCCAGGTGGATCTCTCACTGTCTTCCAGGAAGCAGAGCAAATTTATTGATATCGAGCAGAGTTCAAACCAGGCGACATTCAAACGGGATTCATTCAAGGTTAAAATCTGTACTTGATCTGAACTCGACCTGTCATCTGGGTTTAGTCCACAAGGAACCGCTGGAAAACATTTCAGACACTCGGCAAGCCTTATTGGTCGGAAATTGACTATTGTAAACACTCTCAACTAAACTGCCGAAGCGAACAATAAGTCTCTACAAATCGATAGAGAGTTTTAGTGATCCAATTGAACCAGAGCATATCCAGTGACAAATTTAAACACTTTAAAAAACTCATATAATCAACTAGAATCGAAATGCCAACTAACGGATCAAGACGAGGTTGGAAGTTTGACTGCGATGTCTTCATTGCTTCGGCAGTAAGGACGCCCATCGGCTCAATGGGTGGAAGTCTTTCATCATTCAAGGCTACTGAATTGGCCTCAATCGCAATTAAACATGCGCTCGAACAAGCTCAGCTCTCTCCTGATGTCGTTGAAAGAGTGATCATAGGACAAGCAGTACAAGCTGGTAGCGGCCAAGCACCTGCCAAGCAAGCCCTTATGGGCGCGGGCCTGCCACCAACCTGCCGAGATAGCCTCGTAAACGAAGTTTGTGCATCGGGTATGCAAGCAATCATAATGAGTGCAATACAAATAAAGTTTCTAGGAATCAACTGTCTGGTGGCAGCTGGAATGGAGAGTATGTCAAACGTTCCGTATTATTCTAGCAGAAAAACACCTATTTACGGGGGCTTTAGGGTTGAAGACGGCTTACTGGTTGATGGGCTGACTGATACCTTCAACAATTGTCACATGGGTGACTGTGCTGAACACACTGCAAAGAAGTACAATATAACTAGAGAGGACCAAGATAATTACGCTATTGAGAGTTATCGACGCGCCAAGGATGCTACAGAAACTGGAACTTTAGCTAAAGAAATTTGTTTGGTCGAAATTCCAGGGCGCAGAAACAAGGCGCCGATCGTTGTCAGAGAGGACGAAGAGTTCAAAAAGCTCGATATCAATAAGATAAGCACTTTGTCACCTTACTTCGACAAAGTTGCCGGAACTATAACGGCAGCCAATGCGAGCTCCTTAGGTGATGGAGCTGCAGCTTGTGTCATGGTGTCACACGAGGCGGTATCTAAACACGGAATTAAACCTTTGGCAAAAATAGTATCTTTCGGGGAGGGTGCCTGCGATCCTATTGATTTCGCCACCTCACCTGTAGACGCCATTAAGGAAGCGATGCGAAATGCGAATCTCGAAATGGATGACATATCGCTGTGGGAGGTGAATGAAGCTTTTAGCGTTGTGGCGCTTGCAAATATCAAGATTTTAGGCATAGATCGCAGCAAAATCAATATCAATGGGGGTGGCGTCAGCATCGGACACCCTTTAGGTATGTCAGGTATTAGAATTGTCAATGCCTTAGTTCACCAGTTGAAAGCTGGTCAGTACGGGTGCGCAGCCATTTGTCGGGGTGGTGGGGGATCAGCAGCGGTGATAATACAGAAACTCTGACATACCAGGCTTGAAGCCTCCAGAGCTTTGATTAGATCCCTCCAAACAAAATAGTAACGCATAATCACGCAACTAATTGTGCCGTGTTGATTGTCTAAGTATTCTATTCTAGTGGTGCAGTGAATTGATTATATGATCTTAGGGCATTAAATGAACAACACAATCGAGATTTTTCACATTTATTCATCTTCAACATTGACTAGGTGTAATTATCTAGATTTTAAGAGCTATGTCTTCCGCCATCTTATTAAGAGCAGATCCCGCCTTGAACCATCCGATTTGACCTTCATTAAAAGTATGGTTCAACATAATCTCATCTTTAGTTCCATCTCTGTGTTTGAGCACGCACTTAATGGGTTTGTTAGGCGCAAATTGATCAAGATCAACCAAGTCTATCTTGTCTGAAGGTTGAATCTTGTCATAATCATTTGGGTTGCTGAAAGTGAGTGGTAGTAAACCCTGTTTCTTAAGGTTGGTCTCATGGATGCGAGCAAAGCTCTTGACTATGATGGCTCGGGCTCCGAGGTGTCTGGGTTCCAAGGCTGCGTGCTCTCTACTACTACCCTCGCCATAGTTCTCCTCGCCAACAGCGACCCACCCAAATCCCTTCGACTTGTAGTGGCGAGCTGTCTCGGGCACAGCGCCATATTCGTTGGTGAGCTGATTCTTGACTTTGTTAACTTCTCCATTCTCAGCATTTACTGCTCCGATGAACATGTTATTTGAGATATTATCCAGGTGACCTCGAAATTTGAGCCACGGACCAGCCATACTTATGTGATCAGTGGTGCATTTTCCTTTCACTTTTATCAAAACGAGCAGGTCATTTAGATCTTTTCCATCCCATTTCTTAAAAGGTGACAGGAGTTGAAGACGATCGCTCTTGGGATCAACTGAGACTGTCACTGCAGATCCATCTTCTAGTGGAGCCTGGTAGGTATCCTGACCAGGGTCAAAACCTCTGGAGGGAAGCTCATCTCCTTGTGGCGGATCCAATTTGAATTTTCTACCATCAGATCCTTCTAGCTCATCCGTTAGAGGATTGAAATCTAGCCTTCCAGCGATAGAAAGAGCAGTCACGATCTCGGGAGATGCTACGAAAGCATGCGTCTTAGGATTGGCGTCATTCCTACCGGTGAAGTTCCTGTTATAGGAAGTGACAATGGTGTTTACTTCTCCTTTCTTTGTATCTTGCCTGCTCCATTGACCGATACAAGGTCCACATGCGTTAGCCAATACTGTTCCTCCGAATTTCTTGAAGATAGCAGCCTGTCCATCTCTCTCGATGGTCGCTCGAATCTGTTCAGAGCCTGGGGTGACAGTGAAACCAGACTTGGCCTTCAGTCCGTGAGCGATTGCTTGTTTGGCGATTGATGCGGACTTGTTCATATCTCCGTAGCTACTATTGGTGCAACTTCCGATCAAACCTACTTTTATTTCAAGTGGCCAATTGTTCTTCTTCGCGATTTTTCCGAGCTCTGAGATTGGGTTTCCAAGATCTGGTGTGAACGGGCCATTAACATGAGGCTCTAACTTGCTTAAATCCAATTCAATAACTCTATCATATTTTGCATTTTTGTCGGCGGTCAATAAGTTTAGATTCTCGTCGGCTTCACTCGCAATAGATTGTCTGCTTGTCGCGACAAGGTATTCTCGCATATGATTGGTATAGGGGAATACCGATGTGGTGGCGCCAATTTCAGCACCCATATTGCAAATGGTGCCCATACCGGTACAAGCAATTGTGTCGACACCTGGCCCGAAGTACTCAACAATCGCTCCAGTTCCGCCTTTCACTGTGAGAATATCAGCTATTTTGAGTATAACATCTTTGAAAGTTGCCCATCCACTTAATTTTCCAGTCAAATGAACTCCGATGACGTTCGGACATTTCAATTCCCAAGGTAGATTGGCCATGACGTCTACAGCGTCTGCTCCTCCGACTCCGATGCAGAGACCTCCTAAACCGCCACCATTTGGTGTGTGACTATCTGTTCCAATGATAAGGCAGCCTGGGTAAGCATAGTTTTCGAAAATGATCTGTATTCAGAGAAGGACAGAAGAAGAACTTCGTTAAAAGGCTATCGATCGTGTTGATGTAGATATGTACGTGGCTGAATACATGAGCATCGAGCTGTTTGGGAAACTCGACCACACCTGAAAGCCATGCAAGTTGTATTAATTTCGGTCGTTTATGTGTAGTGGCTCATAAGGAGAAATTCTAACCCGCTACAACCGCCGACCGTATCATCGAGCGAAACTTACTTGATGAATTATACCACTCCCAGGATGCCAGAAACCAATACCGTATTTAGCGGCAGCCGAGCTCAGAAAGTCGTATACCTCCTTATTTACGTCCTTCGCCTTGCTCAAGTCAGCAGAGGCGCCTACCTTGGCCTCAATTAGGTGATCACAATGAATTGATGATGGCACACAAACCTTGGGCAAACCACTGGAGATGAACTGTAAGATGGCCATTTGGGCAGTTGCATCCTGCATTGCCACTCTGTCAGGTCTCAGTCTCAGATAGCTTTCACCACGAACGATGTCTTGATTTTCGACATCGTCGAGATGTGAGTATAGAATTTTCTCAGATAACGTCAAGGGTCGAGGTAACTTTCGGCGAACTTGATCCAACTTCTGCTGAAGCTGCTTATAGTTGGCGAGTCTATTAATTCCTTTTCGAAGCATGGTTGCAATTCGAGTTAAGTTTCCGGATCAATAAAGTGATTTTTCAGCCTCCGAAATGATGCGTTAAGTACTGAGGAATACACCTTCGAGGTAACTCTGTCCAGCGAGAACGTCCTTATTTTTGTTTGGAACGTGACGGATGGATCGAGTGACCTGCGCGCACGGTAACGTTTGTGTGCCACCGCGCTTTCGATATCTCGCATGCACCTGGCTCACCCTTTGCTCCATCTCGCGGCTCGTCATTGGAAGTTCAACATCATGAATTCAAATGGCCTCTTCATAAAAGGCTTACGCAATTGAAGTGAGGATCAGCTAGCCGAACCAGAAACAAGGAAAAGGAAGATTTGTCATGCTTATATGAACTAGATGCCAAATCCCGGCGATAATTTTATATAATTTCAATACAAACTTGCTATTCCCTTACATTTACTGTCAAATGCTGAATTGCTATGGTGTCAATGATTGTAGTCAGACAAGTACAGTTGAAAATTGACCTTCGTTGAGATAGAGAGATATGTGAGAAGTTTGATATCTCCCGATTTTCAGGTAGAGATGGAGTTCACGTCGATTCTCTGCAGGATTGGTTTTGGCATATCAGAACTCCTATTCGGCGGCCGACTGAGATTAGGGGGCGAGATATAATGACTGAAGCGCTGGCTCTCCTTTCGCCCCATGATAGAAGCCACTGGCGACATGCTCGTTGGGAACGGCGGCTCCATTACTAGGGTCGTCTGGTTCGTGGCAGTTGTAGGACAAGGTTGTTGGCGAGCTTAGATTGGAACCTTGCCGAGCCAAGCCGATGCGATACAGAGAGAGAGAGAGAGAGAGAGTTGTACGTTCCAAACTTTCCATTTAGACGAACCCAAGGGCGCGAGCTACAAGCCGAGTATATTCAGGGCGCGTATAAGGACAAAGCCTGGACAATCTTCGGATCCTGCTCGGATCCCTCCTTGAACTCCTGGAGCGAGAGCTTGTTATCGCGGTTTGAATCAAGTAGCTCGAATATGCGATCTACTCTGACATTTGGCGATTCGTCGCTAGTTGCGTCCGCATTTTGTAGGCCAGTTGAGCTAGGCCGTTTTGCGCTCCCCAGCATCTCATAGATGGCGCCCACAATATCGTACATCTCCTCGCGAGTTATATAGCCATCGTTGTCTACATCGTAGAGCTTGAAGGCCCCTGCAGAGGTACAGATGATGGAGGAGGGTCAGTGCATGTTGGCCTCCTTTGGTTGAGCTAAATTATGTGCTCAGAATGGCGACCAGTCGGAAAGCAACTTCCTGCCCCGGGAGGAAGAGGAGGAGGAGGGGGGCTCGCTCGAGCGGCTATACTTACATGTTAATTTTTCCTCGAGGCTCCCGCGACTGGTCACTGACAGAGCCTTCATGAACTCCTCAAACTCAATCGATCCGTCCTATTGTCGTTCGGCCGCCAACGGCGAACAAGTTGTGATGGCGACAAGAGATAGGTCGTGATGAGCTGTTAGTAGGAAGTTCCTGGTGCAGCAAGAGCTTTTTCGTCCACCATAATCAGGATTGCACTCTATGCTCGAGCAACCTGAATCCAATTGACGCTCTTAGAGTTAGTTCGCTCGAGGCGCTTGCGAGTGGAGCCAACTTCTGGTCACTAGATGGGCTCTGCTGGCCGCCATACATCCAAACTGTCCATCCAGAGCAAACAAACGGGTCAATTATGTGCCATTGATTGTTTTAGCAAGGAGGCTGCAACTCAGAGTGGGTTGGTCCAATTGGCGCCATCGTGGCCGATGCCTGCAAAACGCTTGCCACCGGCTAAGACGTCTCCCTCGAAACTGGCTGGATCAAATTCAGGCCTCTTAATGAGGCTAAATCTGCGCCAAGCAAGGGGCAAGTTGGAAATGGGCCGAGCAGAAGTGGACCTGGGCAGCAGGTGTCTATATTGGCCCGCCATTTGGGCCAGCGAAGTGAGCCGGAGCAAATTGCGCCCCAGACTGATGAGTCCAGAGCTCGAGCGGGCGCGATTTGCATAATAGATCCAGCAAAGGAGAGTGGAGAGAGTCTGCACCTCTGGAGGCGAACCGAGCCAATGGTTAGCTTGAGCGCGGATAACCATGAGGCTCAGGTTGGCCTCTGCTCGCTTTTGGGCCACAGAGACAAGCTCAAGCTCGGCCATCCAATCAATCAAGGGAGCCGTCGCTTAAGCTCTAGGTTAAAGGAGACACCTGCAACGTGTTACCACTCTGCAAGTCGACCAGCTCCAGCTGCAACTTGGTGGGCGGAGAATTTAGATCGATGACTTACGTGATTTTGATCGAACACCCTGAAACAGGCGCGCGCAAATTTTGTTGGATCTCCGTGAGGGAAGAATTGTTTATAAATTCGTAAAAAGCCTGGCTCAGTCAGCTGCCCGTTTGGGCAATCTTTTCTAAATCCTTTGTGCCACTTTCTAATTTCCTTCTCAGTAACTATGGCCGCACAGTTCGGGATGATTTCCGTGGGTTTGGGTGGTTGATTTGGGGGGTAGAGGGCTGAGGGTTAGTTTACTCCCAGGAAGAGGCCCTCCTGGCGAGGGATGCGCACAAGCGCGAGCCTCCTTCGGCCGGTTTGAGCAGCCGGAAGACTGGCGAGGCTGGAGGAGCTAGCAGGGAATGGGCGCAGAGTGAGACGGAGGCGCGATCGATCGATGGATCAGAATCGCGTGGCGGCGCCCGAGATGGTAGCCCCTCGATTGCTTGTCTGCTGCTCGATCGACCAGCGCTGGCCTCTCGGCTGAGTCAGCTCGAGGATCCAGCGCAGACAGTTCGCCATGCAACCGAGTGCAAAGATTCGCCCCAATTACCTGCTCGCCGACAGACCACCATCTCACTTGGCGGCCTCCGATTGCAGCCTCCTGGGCGCGAGTGGGCGGAGGAGGAACTACATGGCGCTTATCGTGGCGGCAACGCACGATTTGCAATTACCATGATGCCCCAGCAAGAGGCCGGCGGAGGTGTACGACTCGGTGAACTCGATCAAGGCTCCGTCATCATTACTATCACTCTTCCAGCTCCCTACACTCGCAACTCTGGCGCCTCCCATTCGGCGCAAACCTTGGAATCGGAATCAGACCCTCCCGCTCGGTGGCCAGACCGGACGAGGCTTGCCTGAGCGGTCGAGCCACTTGTCTCAACTCGCGCTGAAACCCGGCTTGTCCCCCAGGTCGCGGCCGCCGCCACTCGGCCGGGCGCCAGACCGCAGAGCCAGCTAACGAGCTCGTTAAGCGGCCAGGTAGATCCAACACGGGCCAAGCCGGCAGAAAATCGCCTCCCACCCAGGCGGCGATTTAGGAAGTCGGCTCGGTGGCAGCATGAGCGCTGATCGTGTGCAATGTGTCGCACTGTATCGGCTGGCCTCTTGCAACGCGGATGGTTTGTTGCCAACCAGACATTAGACTGCCCACTGGCCGCCGATGGACTGGCCATGTGTCGCCCACGCAGCACACCCATAAATCAGATCGCGGCTGGGCCGCCACTTCGGTGCTGTGGCGGCCCAGCCAACAAGCTTGGCGCGGCTCCTCCAGTTGCTTGCTCGCACGGCTTGCGCCTGCTTGCTGCCGCCTGAACTCTGCGTCTGACGTGCTTGGGGCTACGAGCAGTTGTTCGGGGGCCGGCCGGCGATATGAAGATGTCGTTGGCCTCTGGAGGGGGATTTTTGCGGCGGTGGCGGGTTGTTTGAAACGCGGGTGGGGCTCATCTGCGTTGGAGGCATCCAATTTGTAAATGAACTGACCGGCCGACTGAATAATGAGCGATGCCCGGCTGGCGGCCCACTCGCGCCTGGCGAGCACCGTTTGGTCCAGTCCAGTCCAAACAAAACTCTTCCCTTGCAGACCCAAAATGCGAGTTTAGCCTCCAAAGGGAGCCAAACATTCGGGTTCATCTAACGAGTTTAATCACCAGCTCAACCAATAGACAGCTTTTCACTCCAATTTGGCCCAAAACGGGTTGCAGTCCCAAATACGAACACGACTCGCTTTTGGTCCCAACAGCAGCAAACTCGAGCCAACTTAAATAAACCAAACTTAATTCATTCGATTGAATCATCGCCATCATCTCGTTTCGTTCAAACCGGCCATTCGAATGCAGGATTTGAAGTCAGCAGCAAGGACTCGCGCGAACGAGAGAAGTTCCGGCTCAAGTTGGCCCGCTTACACGAATCCTTTTTGCCAACTTTCTGCCGCCCAGTTCCAATGGCCCCCGCAAACTGCAGGGCCAAAGTTGTGCAGCTCTAGCCGCGCAAGCCATGCACAAACCGCCCATTATTAGGCCGCTCCAATGGGAACATTATTTGGCCGCCAGTTGAAATGAATATTCGAACTTATGGTTGTGGAAGTGGATTTCCATTGCCGGCAAGCCTCTTGTTGTCGCTTTGTTTTGGCCGACGGAGCAGAAGATTTTTGAGCTCTAAATGAAGTCGGCGCGCTCAATCACTGCGCAAACTCCACCTCTCCTGGCATTGCCGGTCCAGTTAGTTGGCGCGCCACTGGCCGCTGTTGGTTGGTTCCAGCTCCAGGCCGCGAGCAGCGAGCGTTTCGAGTGGAGCGACTTGGCGAGACACCGACGGCGACTCCAGTGACGGGCGCGAGCCAGACGAGCGGCGCCGGAAGAGGCGCCTAATCACCAGTCGGCACGCAGATTCGTGTGCCGGTCAACAGGAGGCCGGAAGCGGGCCTGGCAGCACGGAAATGGAGGCACAGGCTCGTGTTGGTGGTGGCAAATTCAACTGGCCAACACGCGATCGGCGCCCTCCAAGTGACGTCGGCCGAATTTGAGACCCGCCGCGAACGGGAGGCCAGAAGTCTGTTATGGTTTTGGGTGTTTGGAGGCGGCCGGTGTTTTGAGCGGATAGCGAGCGCGAGGGTTTCGAGTTCTGGGTCGCCGAGCGAGCGCATTGGAGAAGTTTGAGGCGCCTCCATTGGCGGCCGAGATGCGACCCGCCGGCTGCACGCTTGCCGCTTATAATCCAATTATCCCATCGAAGGCGCCCGCCGAAGTTGTTCCACTCAGCCAGTGGCGATATTCATCCATTTCCGCACCAAGCGGGCGGCCAGCGGCGCGAGTGGGCGGCGATCTTATCGGGGCCAAAGGGGCGCGCATATCCTGTTTCAGGCAAACTGCAAGCGGCCGATCGCGCGCAACGAAAGCCAGCGCCGGATAGCTTGAATTTCACTCGCCCCTCTCCATGAAATGTAGAATCCAACCTGGCCAAGGCTCGGCCGCCGCTCAGCTCTTAGGCGATCTTGCCTTTGGTTGGCTCCCCAGAGGAGCGGCGGAAAATAAATGGATTTCGCTCACTTACTTGAAGCTCGGCGGGCCGAGATTCGTCGTTTGGTTGGCTTCTCGCGCAACCACATGTCAGCTCGCCCCAGCACCCCCCTTTGGACCCTAACAAAGACGGACAGTCCCCCGGCTTGCGCTGGCCACCTTCCGCCTGCTCGAGAGTGATCGCGAGCGGCGCCAATGGAGCGCCGCCGCGGCTCAGGTGGCCGGAGGTGGCGCTTTTGTGGCGTCGAGCAGCGATGAGATGGATGGGCCGCAGCCGGGCCGAGCTTGGAGCGGGTCAACTTGTTTGGGGGCGAATGGTGCTGCGTGCTGTTGGCTCCAGTGCGAGCGCACGCGAGAGTCGCAAGGAGGGGACGAGGCAAGTGGGCTTGCGAGGCCAGAGCCAAGGTTGGCGGCGGCAACAAGGTTGCGTTGCCATCGTTGCAGCAGACTAATTAAATTGGTGTTGAGTTTGCGCATCAAGCCTGGCTGGCCAACTAAGGGACTGGCCCAGCGAAAGGCCGATTAATTGGTGGCCTCTGGAGTTTTGCTCGAAAATAAACAAGCGGCAGAGTGAGCAAGTGTCATTTTAGTGGCACTTTGGCCATGAGCATAGCGCGTTCGCGACTCGAAGGCACAACAATTGGGTTGCGCGATTTTCAGGGGCAAAGCTCGTGGAGCGAATTGCGTGACGTCGCAATGGGGCAGATTGGCTCTGTTAGATAAGTTGGAGGCCGTTTGATTATTTGGTCCGCTCGAGTGGAGGATCGGGGCGACCACAATGCCAGCGTTCAGGTAGCCTCGAAAGCTTGCGCTCGTAAGCCATTTTAGCGGGCTCAATTTTCAATAGCAACAGACAGAGGGAGCCAGCTTGATTTTTGTCAATTTCACACAGAAGCTAAATGGCCAAGTTAGAGCTCAATTTGGGCTTCAGAGTTCCCTCTGTGCTGCCTGTCCTTTGTAACTGTTGGCTCAAATGGGAAACAACGGACAGTCAGGATCAAGTGGCCACCTTGGCTCCGTTTTGCCGCAGTGTTCAGCTCATTTTAGACTTTGTGTTTTGCGAACGGCAGTTTTACTGCTGTTTGGGTTTGGCCCAAATGCGCGAAGGACAAAGCTAAACGCGCTCTCGATCAAGCTGGTTGTCTTGCACGAGCGTTCGCTTGCCAACCGGATTGAAAGTAATCTAGCCAATTCGAGTGCAGTTCAGCTCGTTGCCTCACCTCCAACGGCTGTCGGCCAAGTCGAGCAGACTGCACAGGATCTGTCCTAATCCATCGGTCGTCTAGCAACCTAATGGAGGTTTGCAACACAGCAACGATAAATCTCGCTGATTGACGGGCAAGTCGGCGGCCAGACAGGCTCGCTTGGGCCAATCCCGTCGGTTTATATCTGGCATTGGACTTGGATCGATCGTCTTGGCCGAAAGTTCAAAATCAACAGCAATGGGAAAAGTAAACGCGATTGGTGGCTCGCTTGGGCAGGTGGGAGGCTGAGTCGTGGATAAATTTATGGGCTCGCTAGCTCCTCGCGCTAGAAGCTAGGCGACTCTCGCGGCTGCATCAAGGCAAAATTGTCGCACGAGGAAAGTGTCAGATTGCTCGAGCCTTCATGCGCCAATAAACTTGAGTCTAGTCTTAGGCGGGGCCAGATTGTCGATCGCTCGCATTTGGCTCTGAGGGAAAAAATGAATATTCAACTCGGCCAACTAGCTCTCTCTACTCTCTTGGCTTCAGGTACAAAGTCGGCAGCGGCGCAAAACTCGCTCCCCAATCTCCGGCTCTAGTTTGCTCGCGGCCCCAATCTCGAATCATCTGATGAGTCGACTGCGCGAGTGAATATTGAATGAGAAGCCAACGTGGCGCTGGCAGCTGATGGATGCAGCCAACATGGGCACCTCCCCAACTCCAATTGGCCGCAACAACCTCGTCCCATCTCGTTGACAAAATTCAAACTAACCAACGTGCACTCCCGCAACGAGAGTCTCACCGGTCTTGAACCGATCTCGGCGCGCCAAAATCCCATCAGCTCGAGCAACGACAACCAAGAACCTGAGCTTGAACTCTTGGCCGCCAAGCTTGAGCTCGCGCGACCGCCAATTCAACAGCCTGAAAGTGCTCAAAGATGCCCAAGGCAGAAATGGAGCACATTTTGAGGGGCAGACGTGTCAATCGCACCTGGAGAGGAGTCGTTTTGAGTGCCAGACAATTAACGGACGAGGCCAGCTTGAGCGAGGCTCATATTCCGTCAGATTAGGCAATCAAATTGGATCAGTTATTCTGCTGCCGGCGCTGCCTCCGACTCGAGCGAGCGAGCTCGCCCATTAAGCTGGCGACGTAAATATGTTTAGTTTTCGCTCTCTAACCGAAACTCTAGCAAAGGCTTAAGAACGGAACATCCTCGAGAGGTTTGGCTGCAATACAAGCGGACGGCTCGGCCAATTGAATCATCGCAATCCTATCTGTCGGCTCGACCATACGAAACAGGATAAACACCATTCGGTTTGCCCGCGAGCGGCACCAACTGGCGCCGAGCACTCGCCCTCTCCCTCTCTGCTCACCTCTAAAGTAGAGTAAGCGCGATTTCGGCCTCATTTGATGGCTAGTTTGGCAGGAATTCAATTATAGTCGCAACTCCGAGAGTGGAGCGGCATAACATAACAAAGATGTTCCATGATCAATTTGCTGTCAACCAGAGCGAGCCTACTTGCAGGAATTGAGTCTGCTTGCATCGATCGGAATTTACTTCAGAGGGCTTTGTTATTGTTCGCGAGCTTAGCTCTGGCCCAGATGCTCGTCTCCTAGCCTGCTGGTCATACGGTTGATTTGTTGCTCTTGCGGCTTCTTCTCGCCTTTTCCTCTCTCCCTCCCGCTCGCTCGCCATCTTATCTATCCAACCATCAAACAAGCTCGCCGAGCTTAACACTTCACTAGCAAACTTCTCAAACAAAGTCTCATCAGAGCCTCGTGCTAGGCGGAAGTTATTCACATTCACCAGCAAAGATGGTCCAACGAGCCCCGCGAGGAACTGCGATTGTGCTCTTGCAAGATTCAGCCGGCAAGGGGCACTCTTGGCAAGCTAATCAGTTCGGAGGCCAAGGCCTCTATTAATGATCTGATATCAGCTTGCACTCAGGAGCGCGCACCTGGAGCAAACCGACCTAGTCGAGAGACCCGAACCAGCACCAAAAGGCACCTCAGCCAACCAGCCTGACAAGCTAGATCCATGCAGCCCAATTTGAACAGATGCATCCGCGAGCCCCTAGCTCTCTCATCGATCTTAGTCCAATTATAAAAATTCATTATGCTTGCATAAGAGTGGATGGTTCGCCTTGTCATGGTCGCTCATCGGCGGGGGAGAGCGCAAGTCGCACTAGTGTGGCGTCAAACTTGATAGGCGTTCCACGAACGAATCCCAGGGAGCTCGTCCAGCCAGTCGGCGTTAATTTTGGCTCAGGTTTGGCGAGAAGACAACTTACAGTATGTGTCTTGTTTGAGTTTCTCCATCGCTTCGGCAGTTAGTTTGCTATTGGACTTTCCCATTGCAAATGGATTTCACTTTCACCATCAGATCGCATTACCTACACGAACACAACCCTCCAGTCTAAACTCAAGCCGCTTGTATACCTCAACTATGGTTCAATGAATATTGATTGCCGGCCGAATTTTGATGAAGTTGGCTAGCCTTAGCTTAGGGCTGATCACTTTCAGGGTGCCTAGGTGCGCAAGCGTGAACATGGCGGCGAACCGCGCTATCGACGCCATCTAGAAATAGGCAGCGAAAACCGGCATCTAGAGGGTTTCGGACAAGAAACATCCAGGATAGCCACTTTCAATTATGACAACTCAACATTCTTTTAAAAGCTCAGTATATCCGTTGACGAGTAGATATTTCAGATGAACTCAGTTCGAATTCAGTGACTTTCTGTCAAGTTTTACATGGTTTATTTTATACAGACTTCTTTGCCCCTAGTAACTTTTGAGTGGCTGGATGCAGAGATAGTCATGCTCATTGCCAAACAAAGCTTCTCAGTGTAAGCTCGGGAGAGTTTGGGTCTGTTTGTCCAAGGCTGAGGCCTAGATACAATATGAGCGGCACGAAACCGTAATGCGCTATCCGTCCCATGAATCTGACAAACAATCCTAACCTAACTCGCCAAACCGATATTGACGAGGCGCTTCCCTTCTCACTCATAATATCGTTAGATAGCTCCACAGCTTTACAGAGATAACTGGTGCAGAAAATTTGACGCACGCTAATAAGAATGATTTCGGTACCAGAAGTTTTAATTTAATTATCATTACCAACTTAGAAGTCGATTAGGTATTTCACCATCGTTGTGGTGGTATTGGTCCTCATAAGGGCGATTTATCCACACGTTGTGTCATAATTTATTTGAATCTTCGCGCCACTGTGTTTGCGCAGGTCCAAGGCCAGAATTTGAGTGCCGTAGCTTCCTGCACATTGTGCTTCGAGTGCATCAACTCGCCGAGCATGTGGCGACTCTGAAAGACACTGGATACAAAACTGCTTGCCCAGTGGCGCAATACCGACTGTCCACAGCCTGACCACCTATTTCTCACTTACATGGACCTATAAACCGAACTTTAATCACTATCGAGCAGAGTGCGTAAATTGTGTCACCTGGTAGGAGATTCAGGAGAAGATAATAAATCAAATTGTGGGATCATCATGGACAGTTGGGATTTAGTGAAAACCGGCCCGGCTCAGGGAAACTTTTCGCATGAGTCTCAGCCAGAAACAAAATTGTTTGGAAAATGGTCATGTACTGACGTCTCCGTCAGTGATATGTCGTTGCAAGATTACATATCAGTCAAGGAGAAGTATGCCAGATACTTGCCCCACTCTGCACAGCGTTTTGCCTCCAAGCGCTTCAAGAAGGCTCAATGTCCAATCGTAGAACGTCTGACCAACTCAATGATGATGCACGGTCGTAACAATGGAAAAAAATTGCTCGCCGTCAGGATAGTTAAGCACGCCTTCGAAATCATCCATCTCATGACCGGAGAAAACCCCCTCCAGGTTCTCGTTCAAGCCATTATTAACAGCGGGCCACGTGAGGATTCAACCCGTATTGGTCGCGCAGGTACGGTTCGTCGTCAAGCGGTTGATGTGTCTCCTCTCCGTCGTGTCAACCAAGCTATTTGGTTACTTTGCACAGGCGCTCGTGAGGCCGCATTCAGAAACATTAAAACAATTGCCGAATGTTTGGCTGACGAGCTAATTAACGCCTCCAAGGGCAGCTCGAATAGTTACGCCATCAAGAAGAAAGACGAATTGGAACGTGTGGCCAAGTCCAACCGTTAAACAATTCTAGTGATGTTCTAATTCGAATGCCGACTGGTCGGATTTGAGATATCCGAGGTCCTGTGGAAGTATCTGCACAATCTTGCGCAAAATGCAGCAGTTGGGTGACATTTTCCAGGTTTGGCTGCGACTAAAAAACTAGAATTAAACAAACGTCTTTATAAATTAAAGTTATGGCTGTACACCTAACTCTCAATGTAGACGCAGACCAAACGGGAAATGGTCCGTCCAATCTCTTTCGGCTGGCATCACCAGGTGGAGCCATGGAGTCAACCTTTAACATTTCGCACATTTCGATCCACATTAGTAGTTTGACCTTCCGCTCTTTAATTATCCATCTGCTTCCTCTCGGCCACTCGAGTTGCTTGAGGCTGTCACTAAGTCTATTTAATTGGAGCACGCGATTTGTCGCGCAAGTTAGCAAAACTGGAGCTCCACGATCACCTGGCGCTTCTTTTGTTTTGCTTAATCTCGGCTGGCTTTTAGGATGAGGCTCGTAATTGATGCTGCCATCGACCCCGCGCAACCTCGCTGACTGCCTAACAGCGACTTGAACGCACCAAACCTCGACGCTTCCCCGAACCCTATGCATGAATTAGGTCCCACGTGTAGTGCCAGCAAACCTCAACAGGCGGCTACCATCGCCCGCTGCAATTGTCAATTAAGTCAATGGAGGCATGACTTAGCCATGAATGGGGGGTCGTGCGAAAGCCAACCGTTGGTGGACCTCATCCAGTGCTCTGATCCAAATTAATCGCTTTTGGAGGCCTGATTTCCGCCCTCGAGTGGAGCCAGAATAAGATGGGCAGCAAAATGACGATAATGACAAGGGCCAGGTTAATCGACTGTTGAAGAAACGCGCTGCGTTGATTGCAAACTGTGACTTCCGCTGGCCAGTCTTTTGAGAGACATTGCAGGCGCCACTTGAGAGTTTTGCTTTGGAGAGTTGATGCTGGTTGGTTTTACCGTTGCCGCCATCGCCGCCACTCCTCCATGGGGCTGAGAGGAATCGGCATTGTTTGCCACGACAGAGCTGCATTTGGCGCATCCCTACCACGCGGCCCATATCATCCCTCCACTCATACCAGTCAAGCTGCAAACCAAGGTGGTAAGAAAAAGCCGATTCATAAGCTGGCGTTTGGACAGCCGCCGCTTTGAAGCGGCAGATAGTGTGCATGGGCCAAATGAATCATCGTGTTCCTACCACCCTCGGCCATTGTGTCTCTCATCAGCTGGCCGAGAGGGGGAACCTTTTGTTTACAAGCCGCTGGTGTGCATAATATACAAGAGTTGCCCCTCCTCTTGGGCCAGGATTGCAAGTGTGGCGAGCATCGCTCGGAAGCGGTAGCTCTGCATGCATATGGAGCGCGCGAAACTCATCACCTGTGGCTAGCGAACATGGTGAACTCGTTCGTGGATGACACGCCAATAAGTCAGCTGCCGAGTTCAGCAGTTTTGTTAGCCTCCGAATAGAACCCGACGGGAGGTAAACAAATTTGCTCGCCGCCAATTGCGCGCTAATGTCTCGTTTAAAGCCTGCGAGCGCGAGCACTCAGAACAGGCAAGAGGTCAGACGGATTCGAGTGAGCTTGGGGGTGGAGCGGGGATTGGCTTCATCTAGCTTGATCAAATAGAATAGCGCACTCAGCTCTCCTTCGAGTGGCAGCCTTGCCACTGGAGGTTGGCACTTGAGGTAGCGAGCAACGGGCGGTCAGAAATGGCTCTCTCTCTCTCTCTCTCTCTCACTCTCAATGGTGGTGGCCAGGTGAGAAGGGGTGGTTGGCGGGTTTGTTTAATTGAAAGCTCCGCCGGCGAGCAGTGCGGTGTTTGCGGCTCAAGGAGGCATCCAGCTGGCGGCCCCTAATCGGCTCGTTCAGGTAGGGCGAGTGAGGAGCTAAGGGGCCCGCTCGCATGTTCCAATGACACGGCCGGCGGACGCATTGATCGAGTGGATTTGGTCGTGGACATGCGCGTCGCCCGTTGCCGTCTGTGCGCTCATGTCGGCCAGAGGTAATGAGCTCTATTGTTTTGCCCCATGGAAGCCGTCCAAGCGCCTGATTGTTTCCTGTGCCAAAACACTGTGAAACTGGAACTCGAATCAACAGTTCAGCCTGATGCTGCGAGCGCGAGGCAGAGTGGACTCGACACAAGTGGTTTGGCCGCGGCCGCTCTAGATTTGGCAGCCGCTGCAGCGGGCGCAAAGCGAGCGGATTGGCCCAAACTCTATGCCCCTTATATCTTACATCTATCTTCAATCTCCCTGCTCGAGCTCTGCCGCTCCCGCCCTCAGGTGAGCGAGCCGACGGAGGAAAGTGGCAGACGGCCGGCAGGTTTCAGCAAACGAATGGCCGCCATTTGCATGCACCGGGGAGCATTGTGATCCGCGTGCAGATGCCACTGGCCAGCGGCGGCGGCGGCGGCGACGGCAGCGGCAGCGGCAACCAGGACGACGACTACGACGAAATGGAGGCGCCGGCGGCCCGCCGCTCGGGAGCCTCAACACAGGAAGTGCGAGAAAAGTGTGTGAAACTTGGCGCTACTTTGCTCTGTTTTATCTCCATCGCGCTGACTCGGATTCAAATCGGAGGTTAATTAACTTCTGGCTCCAAGTGGCCGCTCAGGTTTGAGGGCTCGTCCAGCTTGGAGGTAGTTTATTTATGTTGGTGCTTCGGTTTGGTTTTCTCCCGGGTTCAGCGGTAGCGCAACGGCCCTCTGAGTAGATCAGTGATTTCTTTATTCGGCCCCCAAATGGGCAGTAAGCTCCAGCGGCGGCAACGATTAGGAGCCGGCCTCTTGCGGCCGCTCTCACTCCAGTGGCGAGCGGCGCAAGCTATCTGGAGCAAGGCGCTCAGTGGGCCGCCCCATGGCTCCCACCTCTCCAGGTAGAGTGGCAGTTGGAGAGGGACGATTCGGGTGAGTGGCTCGGTGGCGACAACAAAGCTTTGCCGTGCGACCAACAGGCCGCCGCTCGGATTCCCGTTTTGTCAACCGTTTTGCTCGTTTCAGCCTGAGCGAGCTGCACTCTCGGTGACCTCGTGCGGCCTAAACGCAGTGTAGCCACCCATTTCGAGTTGGTCGCGCAACATTTGGCCGGCCCATCCTAACGGCACCTGTTGCGCGCCGCCTCGCCGGCCGGCCCACAGGTGGCGCCAGCAAGTCGGCCCCCTCTCGCGGGCAAGGAAAGCCGGCAAACAATGTCTACATCCACCTGTTGGCCCCGTCCCTCAGCGCGCTTGTTCGGAGCCGGGATTTGTGGCCAAGCGCGAAACGATACGCTGGCCCGAGCGCCAGGGAGATTAATTATGGCTCTGGCAAATGAATGGCAAGTTCTGACTGGCGGGCGCTGCACAATCGGCAAACCTTGCGGGCGCCTCACAGCAATCGGCGCTCCTAAAGCCAAACTCAAACAAGAGATTTCAGGTAAGCCGATTTCTCTGCCTATTGCTCGCTCTGTTGAGATGCCATTTTATTGCCATATATCCTTTATTCTTGTTGGCAGAGCGAGCGCGAATAAAGTTGAAAGGATCCAACCGCCAAGAGCGAAATCTTCGGCCAGCCTGCGCTCGCCGGTTGAGGCTGGCAAAGTTGCTCTTATCTAACACTTGATCAGGATCCGAGGGCCAAGATGCCGAGCTGAATCAACAGTTTTCAGCGCTCTCATTGTTGTTGTTTGCTCTTTGCCTTCACGGCAACAAACTTTGCTCTCCTTCTTCGCATTCTCATGTACTCTAATTTGGATTCAGATTTGAATACAATATAATCTCTCTGGCTGGCAAACTAAGTAGTTGAGCTGGCTGCCTACTGCTGCCACTGAGCCAGCCAGCCGGCCGGCCAGCCAGTCAGCTCGCCAGTCCAGTTCAGCTGGGCAAAAATAACTAAACTAAAACATCATCTCGCCCGCTACTAAACCTCTTAATGGATGCGCCCGGCCGCCTATCCAATTAGATCGCCTTTTATCGGTGCCAGCGCGCCGACCAAACTGTCGCCGGCCGCTCGCTCGGCTTGGAGACAAGCGAGCCAAGTTGAACCCGCTCGGCTTCCCGATGAGCCGAGACAAAGCGGCCGCCGCCGCCGACAGGTAGCTGGAGTAATAAATGTTGACGACTTTTTGCGCTCCAAAGGCGCGCACAGGTGAGGATATTTCATGATGGATCCATTTGCATGCTGATAGAGTGGCAATAAACATAAACTCGCTCCCACAGAGAGCGGCGCTTGGCCGGCGAGGATGAGTCACTAATTGTAGTCAAATGTCATCCACCTCCCGCAACCATTGAGGTGCTGCTCTCGCCGCGGCCCATTGAGATGGACATAGTTTGCCGGACTGTCTCTGTTTCCATCTCCATCTCCGTCTCCGTCACTGTCCGCGCCCGAGTCGCCCACTCGCCCGCTCGCCCATCCGCTGACCCTGAGCGGCCGGCTCAGGTGGTGTCGACTGCGGGCGCAATAAAAGGGCGGCCAGTTGGAACTCGGGCGGCTAGTTTACGAGACTGCGCCGGTTGCGTCAATAAAGTTGAGGTTTCATTCGCATGCAAATCAAACCAAACTCGGGCCAGGTGAGGCTGGCGTCGGGCGCGAGGGCTGGGAGCCGGCGCGGAGGGAAAGCGGGCGATGGATTGCAAACGCTAACGAGCGGCCTTAGAGCCCCGAGCTGGCCTTTGCGGCTCGAGATGGGAGAGGAGGAGAGGTGAGGTTGGTTTGGAGAAGATTGAATTGTTTGTTGTTGATTTATTAGATTCATCTGATTGCATTGATTGATCGGTCAAGCTCGTCGGCCGCCGCCGCCGCCGTGTAATGTTTGGGGCGCCGCCGGCAGCGCTGCTGGTTGTGGCGCGAGACCTGTTTCTTCGGCGGGCGCAATTTATTACCGCCAGCCAAATTGATTGCGCTCGGGCGACAAAGCGAGCGCAACTCGCTCCCTGCTGCCTCCGCCGGCCCATCCAGCCCTGCAGCCCCGGACTCGCGGCCGCCGAGAGCGAGGCTCGCTTGGCGCTCGCTTTCAATTAACCTGAGCGGAGCGAGCGCAGGTGGGCCGAGTGTCAACTGGTCCATCTTTCGCCGGCTACCTCACTTCGAGCGCCGCCTCGCGCGCCCAGATGGCAGATTAAATTCCCCGCTCCTCCGGCCGCCGATAATATGTCACCGGCGGGCGACTTTGGGCCGCGAGCGAGCCGAGCCGAGCCGCTGCGCCGCCGCCGCCGCCGCCGCCGCCGCCGCCGCCGCCGCGCCAACAAGTGGCCGGCGAGAATGTGAGCAATTTCTCGCTCCGAGTCGCCTCCAGCCGCCGATCGGCCAATCGGCGTCGGCCGCCGAGGGAGCGGAAGCTGCGCGCGGCACCAGTGAATGGGGAGGGGCAGGGCGAGCGGAGGTGGGAGTGAGAGTGAGAGTGAAATGTCCATCCATTTTGGCGCCGGAATTCAACCGGCCGGCAGGTGGAGCGGCCAGAGCCTCATTGGTCGGCTGCGTCGCGGGCCTGAAGGCCGGTAGCAATGAACTCGCCCGCCCGCCGATCGGCCGAGACGGCGGCCATCAGCCGCGCTCGCTTATCGGGCGCCCCCATCTGGCGGCCGCCGCCCGGCTCCAGGCCAGAGCGGCCAGCTCCACTTGGCCCAGTAAATCACGCGCCTCTCCGCTCGCTCTGGCCCCGCTGACTGTCGCCGGCAGAGCGGGCGCACAATTCAGGTAGCGACATCAACAGGTTGTCGCCGCTCGTTGGCCAGACTAATGGCCAGCCCGGCCGGCGCTCGACTCTCGACTTGTGAGCGGCGACCCTCGAGCGGCTCGCCCTGCGCCTGCCTCGCTCTCGCTCTCGCTGCCTCCACCTGACGAGATTAATGATTTGGAGTGGAAAAGTTGCACTCTCTCTCTCTCTCTCTCTCTGGGCGAGCTCCCACTAACTGGCCATGGGGCGAGGGGAGCCGAGTGGAGCATCCGCGCTGCGAGCAGTGGAGGGGGATAATTATCAATGTCTCCTCCTCTCCAGCAGGCCGGCCGGCCGGCCGGCCGCCCGCTCGCAGTGGACGCGAAGCTCTCGCTCGAGTTGGGGCGGCCAAATTAGGTCCAGTTGGCGGAGGTGCGAACAAAGAGAAGGAAACGGAGACGCCGAGCCCAGTTCAGGGCCAATTGGTTCGGCTGGCCTCGCTCTCGTTTGGCTGCACTCTGGCGAGGGTTTGTTTGGTCAGGTGCGTGCAAGAGGATAATTTCCACCCGCTGCCCTTGGCGCAACTCGGCTCGCTCCTCCTCTCGCAGGTGCGCTCGGCCGGCGGAGCCTCGGCCGTCCGGTGACACTGCGCGCCGGCCGAGCTCCTCTCCGCTCGGCGGGCCCACTAAGTGCGCGCGCGCACGCGAAACGCGCCGCCACAGCAGCAGCAGCAGCAGCAGCAGTCAGGTAGCGCGAGGTGGCGCATGGCTCCGCTCGGCCCAGACCCGCGCCAACCTGCGCCCGCCACTCGCGCCGGCCCAGAGCAGAACCCGAAACCGAAACCGAAACCGGATAGGAATTCCTCGCCGGCCAGAAGTGGATCACGACTTTGTTATTTGTTAACGAACAATATGCTTGTGCAACAAGTGGAGCTGGCGGCTAAAACAAAATGCATTCCGCGCGCTCAAATAATGATAGCCTTCGCTTCTGGCTGGCGGCCAGTGCCAATTCGGGCGCCCGAATCTGGCCGCTGCTGGCGCTCTGGCCGGCCAACAGGTAGCTCGGCCAGTGTCGCTGTCGCGCTCGGACTTTGCGGGCTGGCCGATTTGGCTGCGGCTCGAGCGGCGGCCGCTCCAGTGGCAGTTCGTGCCGCGCACACTGAATCCAGCGAGGAACATCAATTATGTGCGCCGATAACAGGCAACAGGTTGCTGCCGCCGCCGCCGCCGCCGCCGCCGCTTGCGCTGATATCGGCGGGCCGATATTGATCGCGCGCTCCACCGGGCGGCCAGGTGAGCGCCGGTGGCGCCGTCGGCATCATTGATCACTCGGCCGCTGTTTTGATCGGGCGCATCGAGCTGCTGCTGCTGCTGCTGCAGCGGCCGCCGCTGCTCCCACTTGGGCCGGCCAGACTGCCGCCGACTTGCGGGCGCTCCGAGAAACGTGAGCGTGTTTTATGTTATGTAATAATCTATCCATTATTAACTTAGCCTCCTGTTCTGGCCAACGGGCTTCGCTGGGCCGGCCGCTCCGGTTCGCGGCGGCCGAGGCTGGCCGGCGAGAGGGTCGCCCACTTGAATGGGAGTCGTGCGCTACCCAGTTGCGCGCAGAAGCGAGCGCTCCCGCAGCCACGACTCCCAGGCCGGCGCAACAAATTATCCGAGCGGCCGCCTGGAGGAGGCCGCTCGCCTCCTGTCGATGCTCGTCACTGGAGGCGTCCGCCCGCCAGCACAGGTGCTCGCTCGCCGGCCGCCGCTCGCTAATTAATTCGGGCCGAGCGGGCAGGTAAATCGCGCCCGCTCGGTGCTCTATCTTGGGCCGGCCGCCGCCGCTTCATTAGTGCGCTCGCAAGTCGAGCGCCGGCAGCGAGCGCAACCAGATGGAGTGGAAGCATAATTTGCGTAATAACACGAAAGAGAAGAAGCGAAATCGTGATCAGCTGCCAGTGTTGAGCGCGCGGGCGGAAGGCTGCTACCTGCAACAGGTAGCCGCCGCCTCCCCCGCTCGCTCCCCCGCCGCCATAAGCAACAACAACATGTGTTAACACTGCGCAGCCCTCCGCTCCTCCTCGCCGCCCGTCTCGTCTCGCCGCCGCCGCCGCCAGTCCGCCAGCTCGGCTCAGCTCGGCTCGGCTCGGCTCGGCTCAGCTCAGCCAGATAAGATTGCGGCCCAGATTAGATATTGTGAGCGGCCGTCGTCAGGAGATGTGAGCGTGTGATATGGGCGCATTATGAGCGCGGCCGCCTGGAGGCGCCAGCTCGGCCCTGCTGGCTCGGGCGCGCAAATTGGAAATTTATTATCGAGCTCGGCGGGCTGAGCTCGGCCGGGCGCTGCTCATGTCCGAGCTAATGGCCGACTCAGACCCTCTCCTTCCCCGCCTCTCGCAGCTAGGCCGTCGCTTGCTGACAAGCTTGCCGCTTAGCCGGCCGCCAGCAAGCCAGCCAGCCGGGGACAGGCTCGCTGTCACTGGGGCTGCGCGCGCTGCCTCCGCAAAAGGCGAGCCCTCCATATAGGCGAGCGCAACAAATCATCGGGCCAGCGAGCGATTTGCATGCGAGCGTCTGCGTGTGCGTGTCTCCGTGTGCCGTACGCAAGCGCGGACGTCACCAGCCGCTCGGGCGGCAGCTGGATGGGCTTGAGCAGCTGCGCAACCTGTTGCCTCCGGCCAAATGGCGCCGCCTTGCCCGCTTGGGGTCGCTGGCGCCGCTCGCTCGCCGCCGCCGCCGGCTGGCCCGCCGCGCAACCTTGAGCGCCGTGCGGGCAGCTGGCGCGCCGATCGATCAAGCGGCCGCGCGCGCACAGACTCTGGGCGGCCGCCTCTCGCTCCGGCAAGCGAGTGTTTGCGGCCGTTAAACAATCCGCGTCCACTTGTTTGCCTGGACAACTGGCTCCACTTTTGGCCCATTCAATCGGAGTGGCGCTCGAGTGGCGCCTCCGCGCCAGACACAATGAGGCTCGCGCGCGAGTCGTGCCGAGGAGCGAGGAGCCAAGTCCGGCTCGCCGCTTCCAATGTCAATGGGCCGGCCCGGCTTGGCCGAGCTGCTCGCCGCTCGCCGCTCGCCGCTCGTTGCGCAACAAAGGCGGGCGAGTTTTGAAAATTTATTCAATTTTGTGTTGGCAGTAAAACAGGAACCAGCATCTCATTTTGTTTATCAAATTCGAGTTCGTTCCTTTTGTGTCAAAGTGGCTGACGTTGGCCGAACAATGTTGGCTGCGGCGGCCTTAAGTGGAGGCTCGGCGCTTGATTGAGCCGCTGGCAGCGAGTTTGTTTGCCGAGCTTTGGCCAGGTTTGCCGTCGGCGGCGCAAGGTCGCCTAATTGGGCAGCGATGACTTTTATGGGAACTTGTGGGCGATGATGGATCTGGCGGCCGGCGACTGGGCCGCGCGGATTGGCGGGCGGCTCGGCCGGCCTGCTGCCCGCTCGAGCGCCGGACAATCAATCAAGGGCGAGCGCATGAACTGGCGAGCAAACACACATCGGTAATTATCGGGTTTCCAGGGGCAGGGCCGCGGGCCCGGCGGCTGCTGGCCGGCCGGCGCGGGCAGCGCTATATGGGCGCCGCAGGAGCCATAGGCCATGTTGGCCGGCCGGCCGGCCGCCAGAAGGATTGTTGGCTGCGCGCGGCCAAGAATTTGTTCCGCAAACTGAGCGCGCCAGTTGTAATTACCTGGCCCCCAATCCCGTTGGCGCCGCGCAAAGTTGGCCCTCCAGTCTGGGGCTTGGAGGCGCAAGGTCGGGCCGAGCAGTGCGAGCGGCGCTGCGGCGAGCAGGCTGGAGCGGCTCTGGCGGCCGAGCGCAGGTGCAGGCGGCGCGGGCCCATTGAGACAATGGGCAGTTTGAGGGCAAACAGTGTGTTTGTTTGCCCGCTTGCGCCTCGAGTGGCGCTCTGCTCTGGCGGGAGTGGAGCTTGGAGCTGGGACGAGCGCGCTGGCCCGGCCATTATCTGTGCGAGCCGCGCGCTCGCTCGCTGCTCGGCTCGCGTGTCGCTTTGTTTTTGTCCTCGCGCCGGCAAAATTCCTGCGCCGAGCTATGCGCCCGCCGATCCGCGCAGCGCCGGCCACCTGAGCGAGCGGCCATAAGTCGCACCAGAGTGATACTTCGCGCGCGGCAGAGCAAACAAGCGGCGCGCTGCGAGATGGCGCCCTCGAGATAGCGGCCGCCTGCGAACCACTTTTGGCGCGCGCGCGTGTGGCCCCCAGGCGGCGCGAGCGGGCACTCGGCCCGATTAGATCAGCGCGCGCCCCGGCCACCAGCTGCGCGCGCTCGCACCTGGTGGCTTACTCGCCGCTTCCTGTCCACAATTAGCCGGCGCGCGCAGAGGTCAGGGCGGCCGCGGCTGAAGTTGAGGCTGCGGCTGCGGCTGCGGCGACAACAATGGCGCCAGCTCGGCCGGCCGCAAGTCGGCGATTGTGCCGCCCAACAATGGCTCGCCGCTCGCACCTGAGCGCGGCGCCACTCTGCGCAGGGCCGCAAGTGGCCGGCACAATACCTGTCCGGCCGCCCTCGCCGGCCAACGACGCTGCCGGGCGAGCGGCGCTCCCTCCGCCGCCCGCCGCCCGCCGCTCGCCCCTCGAGCGCCGAGAGGAACACTGGAAACAAATTGACTTCTTTCAATAGGAAATTAATCATGTATCCTCCGATTGGGGCGGCCGATTAGTTGTAAGCTCGCGCTCGCTCGGCCTACATTTCGCGCGCTCTGCGGCGCCAGATTGATGGCTGCTGCTGCGCCGGCGCCAGCAGCGCCGATTAGCCGAGCGCGAGAGATGAGCTCAGCGCCGGCGCTACCTGTTGCTTCGCACACGACTTCAATTTGCGCGCATCAATATCACACAGTGGCCGTGTTTTATCTCCGAGCTCCGTTTCCATTTCCACTCCCGACCCTCAAATCCAAACTCCCAACTCTCGAATCCCAATTCGAGCTCAAACTGCTGCAGCCCAAACTAGAGGCTGCAGCGCCAAGCTGAGCCCGAGCGGCCGCATTGGAGGCGGGCGAGTGTTTTGATCGGGCAGCTCATTTACCTTTTGCGTGTTAGCAGCTCGCAAACTATAAGCCCGCTCGGCCGGCCGGCCAGCCAGCGCAAGCAGAAGTGGGAGGAGGAGGCGGCGATCAGAACAATGCGAGTGCGCGCTCGCATTGCGGCGCCGAGCTTGCGTGGATGCGGTTTAATTGGAAAAGTGTGCGCCACAAATGGGCCGTCGATGGCACTTGTTTGTTTTGAGCGAGCTCGCTTACGAGTTGCGCAACAATCGGCCGGCCGAAGCTCGGCGAGGAGCCAATACATCATCTGCGAGCGGCGAGCTGCGAGCGGCGAGCAGAGGCGAGAAGTTTAATCCATCTTCATCGGGCGAGCGGGCGGCCATGATCTGGCCAGAGAGGCGGACGGTGGCGGCTGCCTAGGCAGCGGCCGAGGAGATGGGCGAGCCGAGATAAAGGCGGCCGGCTACCTGAATTTGGATCAGCGCTCTGGTGTGCGCAGGCTGTGTGTGCGTGTGCTCTATGTAGCCACTTTTGTGCCACTTTGCGCAACTACAAATCGGCCACCGAAACAAGAGGACCAGTTTGATCGATTGCCGACTTGCGGAGGGGCGAGCCTTTGGCGCGCTGCTCGCCGGCCGGCCAAGTGGCCTGATTGACGAACCATTTGGAGCCACTTCGGCCGCCTTTGGCTCGCTCGAGCTCGAGTCTGAGCTGGAGTTTGAGTTCGAGCTGGAGTTGGAGTTTGAGTTTGAGTCCGAATGCGAGTGCGAGTTCGAGCTGGAGCCGCCGCCGGAGGAGGCGAGTGAAATAAAGCTGCCCCTCGCTGGCCGGCCGGCGCAGGAGTGGCCCCTCGCCGCCCGCTCTACCTGCGCGCCGGCCTCCTCCCCGCTCTTACCTGTCCGGCAGTGGCTGCGGCGGCGGCGGCGCCTCATTCAGCGGCCGAGCGGTAGCCAATTAACTTCCACAGCTCGCTATGGCTTCCGTCGCGGCGCCGGCAAGAGAGGCTCGCGCTGGCGCCGCCCGCTCAATGGGCTTTAATGAGTGGAGTGGCAGGAGCGCACAAAGGCGGCCACTCTCTCGGCGCCGATGGACTGCCGGCCGGCCGGCCCATCGGCGGCCAGCCAGATGGAGGGAGAAACAAAAGATGGAACGAATTGATTTGAATGCTGGCGCCGATGCTGCTGCTGCTGCTGCTGGCGCGGCCGCCGAGACCCGGCGCCTGGAAGGAGCGCGTTGAGTGGCATGGGCAAAAGGTGGAGTATTGTGCTCCATTGGATCTGGCGCCCGACTCCGGCCAAGGTGAGCGCTCAGGGCAGAGAAGCGCGCAAGTCGGCGGCTCTGGGCGGCCAGTTTATGATTGAACTCGTTTGCGGCTGCTGCCGGCCGAGCTGAGGGCGCCTCCCTTGTCGCTTCCCCGCCAGCTCGCCTCCTCCCACCGCACTGGCCGGCCAATAAACTCGGCCGGCCTGCAAGCGACAAGAAACAAGTGGCTAATTGATTGCGCAAGGAGCGGCGAGTGTGTGAGAATTCAATTTACAAGTGCAGCTCCGACAAGGAGGCGGCGGTTTGGCGGCGAGCGGCCATAAATAAGCCGGCGAGCGACGGACTGGCCGGCCGGCCAGCTCCTCGGCGCGACCGGCGCGCAGAGCGGCCCTCGCGCCCAGACGGAGGAGGCGCCGCCGCCAGGTGAGGGGCGCCGGGCGCAGGTAAGGCACCCGCGGCGGCAGCACCGGCGGCGCCGCTCGGCTGGCCACGAGCGAGTTTGCGCGCGGCGAGAGTTGGCCGCCGCGAGGAGGAGGCGGCGGCGGCGGCGGCGGCATGGGAATGGCAATCGAGCGGCGGCTGACTTTTACGAGCGCGCAAAGTGGACCAGTCACGAGAGAGGCTGAGCTGCGCCCTCGACTGTGACCACTCTCAGTGGCCGCCGGTGCCAGATTGTTGGCGGCGCCTCCAAGCGCCGCCAACCAGGTGCGGCCAAATGAATTGTCCGCGCGCCAAGAGGTAATAAGCAGTGATAACGGTCGCTCGCATTTCAGGCTGAGCGCTCCTCTTTGCGTGTCGCCATATTTCGCGCTTCCAAGCGCTCGCTCGCTCGCGGCCGACAGCTGAGCGCGCGGCCGGCCAAACTACAATTACCAGTTGAGGCTCCTCCCACTTGGAAGGCCGAGCGCTCCTTCCGGCGCTCGGGCCGTTTTGGCGGGCGCGAGTATTGCACGGCTGCGGGCGCCGCCACGCCCAGCCGGCCGGCCCTCCATCCATCAAGTGAGCTATGATCCTTTGCGCTCGGCCGGCGCGAGAGGAGCGCACTGAGCGCGGCGAGCGCACAGAGCGGCGGCGGCGGCGGCGGCGGACCGGCCAAAAGGAGGCCACAGGCTGCTCGTGAGCCGCCAACCGAGTGGCCGCTCAAAAGGTTGGCCCATCAAAGGAGCCAAAGGCGAAGTCAACGGCGACGGCGACAGCAATAAACGTGAATGCGCTCGCCTGCCAGCGGCCGCCATTGTCTTCTGGAGGCCGAGCGGCCGGATGCGACTCTGGCCGGCGGCTCAGGCGAGTCGGGTGGCGCCGGCCAACAGGTGAGCCCGCTGGCTGGGGGCGGAGAAGTGGAGCTTTGAGCGCTCGTCTCGCTCGCCCGCTGGCAGCCGCTTGTTCGAGTCCAAGGTTGCAACCTGTCGGCCGGCCGGCTTGTGTGCCACTTTCGGGCGCAGATATTGATTCGCGGGCCACATTTGTCGATCAATCAAATAAAGTCTTGCGCAAGCACTCATTTGGTTGCGAGCGGCGAGCGGCGGCGCGCGCCGAGTGGGAGGAGAGAGCAGCCGGCCGCGGTGGAGAGACAATGGCCGGCGGCGGCAGAGACAGCAGCCGCCGCGACGAGTGTCACTCCGACGCCGACTCGCTTGGCCGGCGCGGCTCTCCTATAAGCGGGCGCCGTATAGAGCTCGCGTGTGCTCTACCGGCGGCTGCGCGCGGCCGGCCAAGTGTAACCACTGCGCGCTTTGTTCTGCGGCCGCAGAGGCGCCGCCGAGCGCGCAGAGGAAAGGCGGCGGCGGCGGCGGCCAACTCGAGCGCAACGAGCCCAGCTTCGCCCATTGAAGCCGAGCGAGTGATAAAGAGCTAACAGGGCTTCCAGTTGGTTTGTTTGAGTTGCGCACAAATTGCTACTTGTGCAAATTAGCTTATCCGCTCATAATGGAGCCAGCGCAGCGAGAGAAGCTCGAGCTCGAGCGCGGCCACATTTGCATGCCAAACTCGGCCGGCCAAACTGGATCTGGCGCCTGTGGCCGATTTTGGTCTCGCTGGCGCCGGCTCGATGGGAGCGGGAATATGGATTGTGAGTGCGCTCTCGCTGGGCTTGGCTCGGCTCTCGCTGGCAGCGGCCGCTTGCTGGCTGGCTGGCTGGCTGGAGCTCCAGTTGCGGCTCCAAGCTCGGCTCGCTCGCTAAGCCCTCGCTGACCTGGCCAGAGTGGAAGCCATGGCTGGCCACTATGTCAACAGAGAGGCGAGGAGGGCAGGCATATTGTTTGGCCGCCATGAGAACGCGCGAGTGTGTGAGAAGAAACAGAATCCAGCGTGCGGTGGCGGCTAGCTCGCCGGCCGCCTGGCTGGCTGCTGGCTGGCCGCTCGGCTGGAAGAGCGGGCCGAGTGTGCGACGATTATGGCAATTGAATTTGGAGCGGCGGGCGAGTAGATGGCCGCGCAGATAGGGGGATGCGCGCAGGTAGCCCGGCCTCGGCCAGACCAGAGATCACACACACAAGCGGCGGGCTGGCAGCCTGCTTGGGCGAGCTCGCTGCCAGCGCAGCCCGGCCGCCGGAGACGCGAGCGCAAGGGCGAAGGCGAGCGCCAAGGCAGCGGCAGCGGCAGAGGCAGCAGCAGAGGCGAAGGCGCGGCCAACTGCGGACCAGTCAAACAGGTTGGCGCCGACTAAACGCCCGCCGGCCCACTTAAGCGCCCGTTTAATTGAATTATGAATACAAAGGAGTCGCGAAATTTTCACACACCTGGCCTGGGGAGTTGGCGTGCGCGCGCGGCCGCTCGGATGGGAAGGGATGCGAGCGGCCAGTCTCAGGGCGGCCGATCTATATCTGGCGGGCCGGCCGGCTTGGCGGCGCCGGCCGAGCGAGCGAGGGCGCAAACAAGGCCGGCCGGCCGGGCGCACGAACAAAATGCATCTGTTTGCGAGCCGGCCGAGCGCGCGGGGGCCTCAAGGCGCGCGGACGCAGCCGCAGCAGCCGCCGCAGCCGCTCGCATGTATTCAAAACAGCCCGCGCCAGGCTGACATGATAGTGGACAGGTATACAACATGAGCCATATCTTGCCGCCGAGCCGCACGCACGCCGGCCGCCTCGTCCTCGCCTGCGGAGGGCAGAGGCAGCCAGTAATTACCGCGCTCGCTGTCGGCCGGCCGGCCAGCCGCCGCCGCCGCCGCCGCCGCCGCAGAGGCCAGTGGGCGAACAGTAGCAACCTGTTGCAGCTACCGATCGGCGGAGTCATGACGACTCGGCCGCCATCATGATGATGATGATCATCGTCGCTGCAATAATAATAATGATTGAGCTCACCTGGAGCCGGGCAGCTCGCTCTCGGTTTGGCCGAGAGTGGCGGCGGCAGTCCGAGTTGGAGTTGGAGTTGGAGTTGGATCCGCAGTTGCAGTGGGAGCGAGAGGCGGAGGAGGAGGAGGAGATGGGGAGACCTGTTTTGCGCGCCAGGCAGGAGCCGCATCAGCATCAGCATCAGCAGCAGCAGCAGTGGCAGCGGCAGCGGCAGCGGAGGCAGCTCCTCGGCGGAGAGCCGCTCGCAAGCAGAGCACTGAGCGGGCGACACTGAACTGGCCCAGATCTGCGACGGGCCATATTTGCCCCTCTGCTGCATATGCAAATCACGACGCTGTAATGAGAAGCCAAGTGCCTCTAAACACAATTTGCCGGCCTCGATGGAGGCGCCGCCAAGCTCGGCGGGCGCGTTTTGTCGCCCGTCAGCGTGGCGGCCACTTGTTGCGGCTCGGCCCTCTCGGCGGAGGAAGCGCGGGCCAAGTCTATCATTAGGAACAATCAGCCAGCTTGCGCTATGATAATTCTTGCGCCGTCCAGCGGCGAGCGGTGATGAGCCTGTTGGCCGAGTGTTGCGCAATAATGATACTGTGCCGCCCAGTGGAGTTGGCGTTGCTGTGGCGGCTGCGGCGGCAACAGCAGCAGCAACAGCAACAAACCGGCCAGCAGCTACAACAAATCGGCCATGACAAAAGGTGACTCGAGTGGCCCTTGCGCTCGGCTAAAGCGTTACAACGCCAATTACAGCCAGCGACCTGCTTGCTGCCTGTCGCTCTCCTCGACTCGCGGGCCTTGCGAGCGTGCGGCCAGTCCACTACTGTTGGCGCCGGCGCTGACGCAAGCGCTGCAGCCAGCACTGCCGCCGGCCCTGCCCGCCATCCATCTCGCGCGCCGGCCGGCCAGCCAGCCAGCCAGGCAGCAAGCAAGCCAGGCAGGGAGACAGGCGGCGAGACAGGCGGCCGTCCCACTCTCGCACACAATGAGCAATTTTCTACGCAAAACACACTGCCAGCCTCTATAAGCGCTCGTGTGCGCCGCCCGCCCGAGCCGAGCTCGGCCGACCGACTGCGCGCCGTCCCATTTAGCGACACTCGCCCGCCGGCCGCCTATAAGGCCATTGTTGGCCAGCCCGGCCCGGCCCGGCCAATTCGATTAGGCTGAGCCGGCTGAACTCGCTCCCTTGATTGACTGGCGCCGCTTCCATGTTGACACTGCGGCCGGCGAGCAAGCTGCGCGCCCATTTATCATGCTGATTCCGCTCGGATTCCGCGCGCCCACTCGAGTGGCGCGCGCCCAGCGCCAGGAAGTAGAGGCTCGCCCGAATGCCTGGCGCCCAGGCGAGCGAAACCGCTCACGCTGGCGAAGGGGCCGCGCGCTTATATAGCTCGAGCTCGGCCAGTTGCAGATTATAGTTCAGATTTGGAGCAGATTAAATGTGGCCGGCGCTCGAGTTGAGGAGGAGTAAGGTTTGTTTTTGGGCTCAACAATGGAAACGAGCGGCGGCCAAAGTGCGCACTTGTCGTCCTCTTTGTCGTTGTTTCTTGGCGGCGGTTAAGTTTGAGTCTGAGTTGAAGAGGAGGACTGAAACGAGGCCCTAGCTTTGGTCTGAATTGGCGCTCGAGTTGCGCAATAAACTGCCACCGGCCATTTAACGCCAACTCCGCAGCCGGGACCACTTTGGCCGGCGAGCGAGCGCGGCCATCCAACACGCTACTGTTCAATCCGAGCTTACACACGACAGACAGGTGATATAATCTCGCGCGCTCTCTTGCTCTTCTTTAAAGTGGCGCTAATTATTCCAGCTGCCCGCTGGCTGGCTGGCTGGCTGGCTGGCCGGCCGGCAATCCATTGTCTTTGCTCCCGCTCTCGCTCTCGCCCGCTGCTCCTCTGGCGGCCAACTCGAGTCCATACCATTGTCGGCTGGCGGCCACAGCGCCCGCCGGGCCAGCTCATTATCCGGCCGCCAAGCCCGATTGGAAGTCGTGCGCCTGGGCTCGGCCGCCGATTGCGCGGCGCCAAATTGTTGTAAACTCAGCTCGGCTCCACTTAATCGATGTGCATGATCTAGGTAATTGTGGCGCACTTGCCCTGCCGGCCACCAATGGATCACGGCGGCATTGTGATCGAGCCGGCGCAGCATCCTTGGGCCAACTCGGCTCTGGTCGGCCGCTGCTGCCGCTGCTGCTGCTGGCGCCTCTGCGGCCACCGGCGCTACTGCACTTGGAGTTGCCGCAAACGCGCCAGCGCTCGGCTTGAACGTAGCGCCGCAAATTGGAAACGCGCGCGCCGCACACTTGTGGCCGGCCGCGCGGCCAGTGCGCAGGCGCGCGCTAGGCCTTTGGCCGGGCTGCCCATGCGCGCAAACAAGTATATAAGCGCCCGCCGCTCAAAACAAACCCAAAACAGTCCTCTCAGCTCGCCAGTCAAGATGGATAGCGGCCGCTCCTCGCCTCTCCTCCCTCTCTCCCCGCTCGCCTCGCCACTCAACCTGTCCAATATGGCGCCCCAGCAAGCCGGCAAGAAGGTACGCAAGCGAACAATGTTGCCATGCGAGCACTGCGGCAAGGAGTTCGACCGGCCCTCGCTGCTTACGCGCCACCTGCGCACCCACACGGGCGAGAAGCCGCACATTTGCGACATCTGCTCCAAGGGCTTCAGCACCTCCTCCTCCCTCAACACCCACCGGCGCATCCACACCGGCGACAAGCCGCACCGGTGCCCAACCTGCAACAAGTGCTTCACAGCCTCATCAAACCTCTACTACCACCGAATGACCCACAACAAGGAGAAGCCGCACAAGTGTCACCTTTGCTCAAAAAGTTTTCCAACTCCAGGCGATCTCAAGTCGCACATGTACGTGCACGACGGAAGCTGGCCGTTCAAGTGTCAAGTTTGCGATCGCGGTTTTAGCAAGCCAACAAATCTCAAGAATCACATGTACATACACACGGGCGACAAGCCGCACAAGTGCGAAATTTGCGACAAACACTTTGCGCTAGCGTGCAACCTGCGCGCCCACATCCGAACCCACCACGAGGGCGGCGAGTCAACCTCAACGAGCAACACCGACGCCTCAGAGCCCCCGCTTGGCTTGATGGCCAAGGACCTGAGCGTTGGCCAGCAAGCGGCCGGCCAGACGCTCAGCGCGAGCACCCGACTCAAGCCGCTAGACTCGCGCCTGCTTGGCGAGAAACATGGCGCACAAGGCAATACAGGCGGCCCCATTGAGCCGGACACAGACATAGACATGGACATGGAGATGGAGATGGAAATGGAGATGGGCGCCAACTCGGCCGCGGGTCCGCCGGCGAGCATGGCGAGCGCCGCAAACAGTTTGCTGAGCAACCTACAGTCCTTAAGCGAGCAACACAACCTCAACCAAGAGACGGTGGCGGCGGTTGCGGCCGCCGCAGATCTCCACCGGCAACTGGCGGCCGCAAACCTCCACCATCACCACCAAATGGCGGCCGCCGCAGTGGCCGCCGCCGCAACCTCAGCCCAAGCGCAACAACAAGCCGACCCCACCATCACCGCAACCTTCCACTTGCTCCTAAGAACCCTCCTTTACCCTAGGCTACTCCACTGATCAAGATGCAGTCTAAGCGTCCTAGTGATTCCAATGCAAAAGCAACGCGCAAATAACATATCGCCTCATATAGATTTTGTAATAAATTTATTTCCCCCTCCTCCGAAGTCTCAGCGAACCCATCAGCCTGTCCAAGGTGAACCTCCTCTTAGCCTGAGAGTTGCTCGCGCCAGACTCCGTTTGCTCGTCGCCCTTTGCCGAGGCCGGCTCGTTCTGGGCGCCGCCAACGACCGAGTTTATGTTGGATATAGAGCCAGAGTAGGAGGAGTCGAGTGTTGCCGATGGCTGCGGCACCAGGCTCGTTCCGTTTCCAAATTGCAGCGACCTCTTTTGAAACTTCTCGTAAGCTTTCAAGTGCTCAACCCTTGTTCTCGGCTTCACCTTCTCAAGAGCCTCCTCGAAGTGTTTCCATTCGATATGCTCATTCTTCAAGCTCTCACGGAGTGCCAGCGTGCCCGCAACTCGGCAAATGTTTGCCACTTCTGCTCCCGAGTATCCTGACGTCCGCGCGGCAAGCTTATCCACGATGGCCTCCATAGGCTCCTCGAATCTCAAGCACAGGGGTCGCATGTGCACTTTGAATATCTCTCGCCGATCGTTTTCAGAGGGTAGAGGAATATAAATTGCCGGATCCAGTCTACCTGGCCTGAGGAGAGCACTATCAACGCGATCAGGCCTGTTCGTTGCAGCTATGGTGAACACATTGTCTAGTGGCTCAACTCCATTTAGCTCGGTTAGCAGCTGAGCAACAACCTTGTCGCCCACAGAGGAACTCTGATTGTCGCTTCGCTCTGGAGCAAACCCGTCAATCTCGTCGAAGAATATGATACACGGCGCAATTTCGCGCGCATTCCTGTATAACCTCCTCACGGCGGCCTCGCTGTCGCCCACCCACTTCGAGAACAACTCCGGCCCCTTGACTGAGATGAAGTTGTACCCACTTTCGGTGGCAAGAGCTTGAGCCAACATGGTTTTGGAACAACCAGGAGGACCATATAGGATTGCACCCTTGTTTGAGCAAATTCCCAGCTTCTGAAACTTTTCCCTGTGCTCAAGTGGCCAGATGACGCTCTCTTGCAACTCCTTCTTCACCTCCTCCACGCCTCCAATATCTTCCCATCTAAGTGGCGGACAGGGCGTAGTGATCGACTTTATAGCCACTGGCTTGAATTGCGATAGCGCTAGCTTAAGCGAGGCCGAATCGAGCACACTTCCATTCAGTTTCTTGCTATTTTTCACCGCCATATTGCAAAGTTTACTCAAATCTCTGTACGAATAACAGTGGCTAGAGTCGGCAATTTGTCCAATTTGGTCGTGGGTAAGGTTGCTATCATGTTTTGATATTATATGTTTCAGTGCTTCGTAACGATCGTTACGGGTTGGAAGGGTGAACCTTATTTCGTCGCCGAAGTAACAGGGTTTCCTCACCTGCGGATCCAAGACCTCAGGTCGATCTGTTGCAGCTAAAACCAAAACTCTCGCTGATAACGCGTTCAAACTCTCGAGTTTGTCCTCTAATACATTGAAAACTCTATCCTTGGAATCATTCTGGGATCGCTTCTCAGAGCAAATCAAGTCGATCCTGTCAATAAAAATGAGGGACGGAGCTTTTTGGACGGCCTCGTCAAATAAAGACCTGATTCGTGTTTCCGGATTTCCAAACTGCTTCTCCAGAGTCCATGACGCTTTTAAATAAAAGAATGTGAGAGCTGGATGATCCTCAGTGGCCTTAGAGTATTGCTCGGCTATTTTTCTTATGACAGCTGTTTTGCCGGTTCCTGATGGGCCGGTAACAAGGGCGAAATCTTGCCCTACTGTGTTAGATGTTAGCAATGTTTCAATCTTGTCTTTCAAATGGCTGATGGTCCTCTCATAGCCGATGAGCTCGACTCTACTGTCCTCTTCCAGATCGTGCCTTCCAAATCTTCTGATAAATTCTGAGTAAGAAATCTCGACTCCCACTCGATCCGTATCGTCCATAAATGAACCGTTAGTTACTGTTACAACACTTGAATTCAAAGATGGCTTTCCTGGCCCTTTCCTACCCATGTTACTGCTCTTGTGCAATTATTGTTGTGATATGAAGATGATGAAATTGCTCTCAGTAGGTCAACTGTTTTGCGCCTAGAGATTTGCAGCTCAAGTGGTGGGTTGCATAACTGAAGGTTGAGCATAATAACTGGGTCCCGCTATGACATGGATACTGTTGCCGAATCGTAACCTGTCACGCCGGGCGGGGGATGCTTTAGACCACGTGTATAATTTGGCAGGTGTGCTTCTCCAGCAAGGCTGGGGCTGGAAGTCGTCATGTGCAGCTCGCAGGATATTTTTGGCTTTCGCATGCGCTTGGTCCAGAAACTACGCAGTTCAGTCATCCCAGCTGATGCGCATTATCCTGCACTGCTCCAGTTGTGAGCACTCTCGTTCGCATCTGTCAGTTCTGGTCTATCAGCTGATCTATCGATCTGTTTGGATTCCCATGTCCATCCTCTGGCACTATTTTCTAGTTTTTAAAGAGACTTTTGTTGAATTTGCAAACCAATCGGCGTTTACTATTGCATTATCGCGAATTGGACGAGATCAAGAGAACAGTAGAGATCAACGGCCCTCTTAGATCCTCAAGTTTTATGAAACAACAACTCTAAGGACACGAACCATGTTGGAATTTTTCGTCATTTTTAGCAAGTCTGGGATCGTTTTATTCGCAGCTGTGAATCAGTCACTGAATCAGGTTATCAATGGTCTGGTGAAACATGTGTTTCTTGAGGAGAGAACTGGTCAATACCAAACTGATCAATTGATGCTCAAGTACCAGATGGACAACGAATTCGAGCTGGTCTTTGTTGTTGGTTACCAGAAGCTCCTTCAACTTAGCTATGTGGATAAATTTCTCAACGATATTCAGCTCTCGTTCAGAGACAAGTTTTCGGACTTTGACCTGAAGAAAATACTCAACATATCGTTCAGTAGACAGGCGTCCAAATTTAGGAAGGTCTTAAGCGAAGAATCAAGTGCCAATTTCTGTTTTGACCCTGTACTTAATACCTCGAAGAAACAAAAGCGTTTGGAATTCTGTGATCTAATAGTTGATGAGGATTCAAGTGTGTTGGATTTTTGCCAAGAGTTCCGTACAACTTACGAGTATTGTGTTAGGAATCACAGCTCTATTCCGAAGCAGGAAACTATGCGCACGTTCCAAGATAGCGCCAAGTCCAAGAAAACTATAGCATCATTGATTGTTCAACCTGAGGCGATCAAGGCGAAAGAAAACAAATCCAAACAGCCTGAGTCAGTGAAAGCCTCACTTCCGAGCAAGGAGCCGGAGAATGTTGCTCCATCAGTCGCCAAGCCAGCGCCTAGTATTCTCTCGAAATTAGTCAGCAAATCTGGTGACTCCAAGGTTGTGAAAAAAGCTAAAAAAGAACCGAGTTCAGATAAAAACAAGAAAGGTAAGGCGGCTCGCCAGTGGGATTTATCCGGTTCGAATCCAGATGACTTCGATTTTAGCAAACGAGCCAAGGAGACGGGCGAGGGTGAGAATATCAACACGGCTTCTATAAACAAGAACATCGCGTCCACTCTATCGCCTGAGGAGCTGGAAACGAACTTGGAGATGACCGAGTCTGAGAGCTCAGAGGATGAAGATCAAATGGCGCTCGCTAGCAACGTTAGCAAAGCTTCTTACTTTGGATCTATATGGAAAAGCATATCGTACAACAAGTCGTTAACTCATGATGACCTGAAGCCCATCTTGGATCAACTTCGCGACCATTTAACTTCGAAAAATGTTGCTGCAGAAATCGCAGAGAAACTTTGCGAGAGTCTGAGCGAGAAATTAGTCGGTCAACATGTCAGCACCTGGATTAGCCTGAAAAAGTTCGCAAAAGATGCGCTCGAGGAGGCAATCCTAAGCATTTTAAATCCTAGCCGAACTATCAATATCCTCAGAGAGATTCAAGCCAAAACTAGACCACCCTACGTGATTGTGTTTTGTGGCGTCAATGGTGTCGGCAAGTCGACCAATCTTGCCAAAATTGCGAACTGGCTTATAAACAACAAGGTAAAGGTTCTCGTTGTAGCCTGTGATACATTCAGAGCTGGAGCCATAGAGCAATTGAAAACGCACGTAATGGCTTTGAAGTCACTCCATGAGCGCGGAAAGAATCCAGATGTCAAAATTGAGCTCTTTGAAAGAGGTTATGGTCGGGACAGCGCGGCCATCGCTATGGAGGCTGTGAATTATGCCAGAGCGAACCAGTTCAATTGCGTTATGGTTGACACAGCGGGCAGAATGCAAGACAACGAGCCCCTAATGCGACAACTGGCCAAGTTGATCAAGATCAACACTCCTGACTTAACTCTGTTTGTCGGGGAGGCTTTGGTAGGCAACGAGGCCGTTGACCAGCTAACGAAATTTAACAACTCACTACTGGACTGTGGCTGTCGGTTGTCGGACTCCTCTCGCTCTGCAATTAATGGGATAGTGCTGACAAAGTTTGATACTATCGATGATCAGGTTGGCGCGGCAATATCAATGACTTATGTGACTGGTCAGCCGATCGTATTCGTCGGCGTCGGGCAAACTTATCGCGACCTCAAGCAATTAGATGCAAAGGCTGTTACCAGAGCTCTCATGCGATGAGCTTTTTTCTTAATTTTAATATTGGTTCTGAACTCGATTGGTAAGATAAGATACTAGTCTTTTTGCGGCTCCGTTCGCGAAGAATCGAATAAAAAATTCAAGAGATATTTGACATGTTCAACTTGTTGTGAACTTCAAAGATAAACATGGTAGATTTATGAATAATGGAGGTGACTCAGAACATGTTCGGGTGATGATTACTTTGCCAGCATTCTACCAGCGCGGCAAAACATCAATTCAGCGAGATGGCCTCTTGTTGCGACACATTTCGCATATCTCACTACTGATCAGGTTGTTATAAGTGCAGGAGCCACAAGACCAGTGTATTCTACTAGATGATTTGTATGGAGACATGTTGTATCTTGAACTTTTAACCGGGTGAGGTGAGGAAAGTTGCGAATGACTAGTTGATTCGTTCAAATATGGTGGATCAGAGTGGTAGCGCTGACCGGACCCAAGGTGCCCAGCACCGACAGATCTGTTAAGATGAATACGATCGAAATCGGTGTCGTTGATAAGGTTACGCTTCGTTTGAGTTGAATTAGTGTTTGGTATAATTCTTCGATCATATCTTGGAAGGAGGGGTTCACGATCGTTATGGGATTCGTTCAAGTCACTTAAGTGATTTGAGGAGTCACCATTATTGCGGCTCACGCCTGGATTGCTATGAAAATCGACCAAGTCACAAGACTCAGGGGGTTTATATGGTAACCGATCATAGAGAGCTTGCTGGTGAGATTGGCGCTGGTAGTAACCATTGTTAAGCAAAGGTTGTGGGTTACTTCCATGTGTCGGACAGGCTGATTTCTGGGAAGAGCTTTCGTGGTTGTTATACTTGATGGCAGGAGTAACCTTTTTGATGCGATCCAAGTTGGGTGGAAGTCGGAGAAGATCATCTGAAAGTGCAAGAAGATTTTCGTCGATGAAAGATTGTTGCATTGTGAGACAGTTGGGTTTTTCTTGATCCGATAACCTGAGAGATTCACTGATCTCATCGACCGGATAAGCAGTCTCTCGCTCATCTAGATTCGATGCTTTAGCTATCACATTATTGTCAGTTCTATATAGATTGTTCGAGATGTTGCTGAGTATTCCTTGTATACTAGAACAAGCGTTGTCAGAGGTCTGCTGAGATCTCTTCCTGAAATACGCTTGAATCCATGAGTTGCTTACTTCAGTAGAGGCCTCATCACGCCGTTTCGATGATTTTTCAAACACATCAACAATATCAGATAGCACTATTTGCGCCAACATACAATCGAATATAACTCCCGTGACACTCTCGCCATCATCGATTTGAGGCATCTTATCGTCAGGTAGAACAAGATGCATAACACATTCTTTGGACTCCCTAAATCCAGCAGCCTTGAACACTTCCTCGATACCTATCAGAGGGTCACAAATTGATAGCCTATACAGACCACTATATGTATGGATCCTTCTGAATTCACGATGCCAGGGAAGATGTACCAGATTAGTCAGCATTCGCTCAACGTGCATAAAGGCATCTCTCGCTCTGTAAGGGTTGAATTTATAATCAAGTAGAAGGATTGAATCGATGATGCACTGTTTTGTCTGATATTTGTTCCATATAACAACGTCAAAAGGTATTCTTGAATAGTAATCACTGATGGAGTTCAATATTTCTAATCTCTTTTCGGATTTAACCTTAAAATGCGCCTTCAAGCTTTGTTTTAGAGTAGATTCAGCGTTGTTTCGGATTTGTAGGGATTTGCTTAGAACTCTAGCAGACTTGGAATCCTTCTGCTTACTTGAACCGATACCATATTTCGCCAGAGTCATCATGCTGACCATTACCGATTATTCATAACATATTCGAAAGATCAGGGTTGTTATTTCCGACGACCAACGAAATGGGTCGAGAAGTTTTCGTCATTTTGTCAAATTTAATAGATGGTTGTAGTCTCTGTGCGTTCGCTGAGCAGTGGGAGACTGCTCAATATATCCTCCGATATACAAGTATAGGAACGCATGGCTGTATACACTTTGAGGATATTCATCAGTCCAATGGTTAATGGCAAATAGTTCGTGGTCGGCTTCAATTTTCTACCTTTAGAGTCGTGGCAAAATTTTCACGAAACCAGGTGCTTGGCGAGATCCATTAGCATGTAGTGTCTATTTTACTTCGAAGGAAATTTACAATGCATCACAAAAGAACTGAGTCTCAGGCAACCAAACTCAACGATGTAATCGTTATTGGCGCCGGATTGAGTGGCCTAAGTGCGGCTAAGGTGTGTCACGACAAAGGACTCAATGTTCTTGTCTTGGAGGCTCGTGATCGAGTAGGCGGTAGGACATTGTCAGATGAATCAGGTTGCGACTTGGGTGGCTCATATTTCATCCAGGAGCATAGAAATTTATTCAATCTGATTGCGGAACTAGGGTTGAAGTGTCAAGCTGATGTGCCGGCCGCCATAGGTGGAGTTCCAGTTTTCTACAGCAACAATCTTAAGACGAAGTGGCGCTATGAAGATCCTAATCAAGTGCCATTTGCAAGCAAGTTCAATTTGTTGGCCAGACTAGATTTTATCGCAGCTAAACGTCGCTTGAACGAATTATGTATCGAGATCGACTTATTGGAACCATGGAAGACCAGAAACGCGCCAAAGCTTGACTCCATCTCATTCAAGCAGTACATCGAGTCTACTTGCTACACGGAGCAGGTGAAAAATTTTCTCTTGAATTTCATGATCCCCATAAACCTGACAAATGAAGCCGAGGACTGTTCATTGTTGTTCGCGTTATGCTTCATACGATCATGGGGTGGCATCGAGCGATGTATTGGGATGGAAAATTCAGGTGTAACTAGTCGTGTTGTCGGAGGTTCACAACTCTTGTCGACACGACTTTGTCAACAAATTGGTGAAGAGAGGGTTCTTTTAAACAAAGCCGTGCATACGATAGACCAACAATCTAATAGTGAGCTAGTGACAGTGATCACCAAGGATGGCACTCGATATGAGGCGTCGCGTGTTATTGTAGCCTTGCCACCAAATCTACAGACGGCAATAGCATTCAAGCCAAATATTCCGCTCAAATCACAGCTCAACCACCGATTTCCACCTGGCTTATGCACGAAAGTCATACTCTACTATGACCATGCCTACTGGTGCGAATATGGTTTCAACGGTCATCTATTTGTCCTTGACCACAAGCAGCAGGAGAAAAAGGGGCATGGAAGACGCGACATTGAGCCAAAAAAGTCTGAAAATAGGAGAAGCGTTTGCAAGACATCGTCATCGTCTGAGAAAGATGATCTCATGTATGCATCGACTAACTCACTTCTTGTACCGAATAATACTTGCGATAGGAACAACATAATGCTCAAAGAGACGAAAGAGAGTTTCTACCCTCCCGGTGGCCTCAGCACCATTGGTGACTATTGCCCTGTAAGCTTCGTAACTCCGGATTACTCGCGCGGCCAGCCCTCCTTGATAGCCCATGTATGTGGGTTCGCTTGGATAAATTATCACCGTATTGAGAAACAAGAAGATAGAATATCTCTGGTTGCTAGAAGTTATGCGCGAATCTTGCACCCCGATCTCTTACACCCGTTATCATTCAAAGAGTTGAACTGGGTCAGCGAGGAGTACTCGCGAGGAGCCTACACAAGCATCATGACGCCAGGAACACTTACTAAATTTGGGCGAAGTCTATGCGCGCCGTTTGGGCGTATTGCTTTTGCCAGCACCGAGCTATCAACTTATTGGCCATGTACTATGGAGGGAGCCATCAGATCTGGACGAAAAGCTGCGTTGAAAATCCTTAAAGATCTTCAACGAGTGGATATATACGAGGAAGATGTTCTTGACGATGAGGAGGTCTTGGTTCAATTACATGACACCTTTCTCGAGAAGCACGCGAACAAATTGCTATTCTTAACCAAATTGGCCCTCACAGCCCCCACGCTTATTCTGATTTCGACTGTCATAGGCTTTACAATGCACAGAGTATCATTCAAGTGTTCAGTGAGTGTCTGAGTAGTGAACTAGCTCGAAGAGCGAAGGACAAATACAGTGGATACAAGCTGAAACTTGTTACGAAGAAACCCGAGGACTAATCGTATTCGTATTCCCTAGATAAAATCTCATTCCTTTTGAAATGCACTCACACAGCCTAAATTAGTAGAATTCAATTCCGAAATTTGCATCCGGATGAGCAGAGTCTTCATAGCGAATAACAGCTCGCGCGCTTCCGTCTTCTGCAGGTCTCCTTCTGTTAGGGTTTGTTCTCGCCTCATATCTCAGTTTCATTTGTCACTTTCCTTTTCATTTGTCTGCCTCATTTCGGAGAGCCCTACCGAGTGGTCAGCGGTATCAACATGATATCAACCCTTCATCGCATTCTGCCCTTCATTGGTCGCGTCTCGAAATCTGGTCACACGAAGAACCAAACCCAAGGCCAGCAAAGAAATGACTCTGACCTATCGGGCGCTTGGCTGACCGTAAGTCATCACGAGCCTGAGGATCAAGATGGGACCAGTTGCGACGAAGCCAAGAGAACAGCCAACCGGAAGGCAACAAGCCGGTCGAAGAGGCTTCTCAGCGGCGTCGTTATGAATCTCCCATTCAAAACGAAGCATGAGTTTGTTATCGTCGACGACATAAGCAACGGGCGAGAGATGTTCAAGATCCCAGCTCTAAGCTACAAGCGATATGATAATGCTCCGACGGATTACCATTATGTCACAGAGCATGTGCAATGCAATCCTGTGCCACTCAACAGGTCACTCAGTATCATGGGTAGTTGCGGTTGCGAAGGTAATTGCGGCAATGGCAAATGTCAGTGCTCGTCTACTCACAGATCTGGAATGGCCTACGACACGGATGGTAGATTAAGTGCTTCTTACAACATGGAGGCGCCAGAGATCATCTACGAATGCAACGAATTTTGCAATTGCAATCCTAAAATTTGTATCAACAAGGTTATCCAGGGTGGCAGCAAGCAACGGCTGGCCCTGTTTCGCACTAGAATGCGCGGCTGGGGCGTGCGAGCAATGCAAGACATGAAGAGAGGAACCTTCATTGGAGTCTACAGTGGTGAATTGATATCTGGCCCTGAATCCTGTACGCGCCAAGATGATACCTACCTGTTTAACCTAGCGAGCACTTTAGTCGTTGCTAACGCTCAAGCTATTGAGCACCAAGCTCCTTCAGCGAACGCGCAGGAAGGTACAGGTGCAAGTCTCGATGGAGAGCAAAAGGGGCCAGACGAAGCTGAGGCCCAAGCCGGTGGTCAAGCTGAGACGGAACAACCTCAGGGGTCCAATCAGAGGCAGCAGCGTGGTCAAAAAGACGAGGATCAGTTTGTCTGCGATGCCAAGTTCTATGGAAATTTCACTAGATTTGTGAATCATTCATGTGATCCGAATGTGATTGGAATCAGATCGTATACAACTCACCAAGACTCCCGATTCCCTTATATCTCTTTCTTCACCAACAGGGATCTTTCAGCTGGTACTGAGTTGACCTTAAATTATGGAGACAACTACTGGTTGGTCAAGTGCAAGAGGGACAAGGTTTTCTGCCTGTGTAGACGACCAAATTGTCGTTTCTCGAGGAAAACTTTCAACCAAACACTGAGGCTGCACAACGAGCAGAGGCAGAATAAGTGAAGTCTTTCAGAGTGACAGTGACACCTTTGTGAAAAATTCCATGATCATTTTAATCACCTCCAATTCAATACTCCACGTTTATAGTTTTCAGCGCGAGGGATAGCCTATCGCTTTTCCCCGTTTCCTTTTCCTTCCCTAGATTTGCTTTCGACGCAAGACTTTCATGTGCTTTTTGTGGAGTTTCCTCCACAGAAGGAATCTTCTCCCTTGAAGAAGCTGCTCTCTGGGCTGCACTCGTTCGAGGGTCAGAGGTCACCGGCGACAGTGTGGCTGTTGGTGAAGGTGAGAACGAGGGTGAAAGTGAGGGTGGATGCGACGGCGAAGGTGCAGGGGTGGACTTGACGCGAGATTCTAACTGTGTTGAGGGGCCTTGCTCGTGTTCGGCCTCCTGCCGAGCCCTCTTTACGTCCAACAAATCTTTCGACTCTTTCGTTGGTCGTGGGCGCTTTTTTCGTTGAGGATTCCTGTATCTGGGCAATTTTACCTGAGTCATAGGAAGTTTCAAGTCGCCCTTATGAGCTTTGGCCATAGGGTTCGAACTTGATTTAGTTAGGCGAGGCGACTTGAGGGCCTGACGAGGCGTCTGCGTCTGCTTTTGGGGTCTGTTTTGCTGATCTGAGCGCAACTGATATCTTATCGTTGGTTGGTTGAGCTTGTCAGCTCCTGGCTTTGCCGTAGAGTCGGTATTGAGGGTCTTGATTTGGAAAGAATCGGGAGCCGATTTGTGGCTAGCGCCGCTCTCGTAGTTTGCTCTCCTCTTACCTGGCATGTTTATCATAATTATGTTGCCTCGTCGGGGAAGCACATAGAATAGGCAAACGCAGCTGAAAAGTCCCAATAAACTTGCAAGCAGGAGTATGGCAACAATTGCAATGGCTAGAATTGGATAGACGTTGCGGCGGTCACAAGTCTGGGTCAAATCGGTGCGATTCTTGTAGTCGCGAACGGGAGTATTTAAATCAGAGCAATCTATCTTGATGAAGCTATCGTTTGCCGGCTGAGAGGCGATCAAGTCAAACAACCAGAAGTTGCTCGACAGACAGCAGTCGATGGGGTCGAACTGGAAGTCTAAAATCTCCCCCTGGTTGGAGAAAGCTGTCGTGAGAAGTTTGCCGAAAGCCGACTCTGGAATAACGTGCTCGAAGCGGTTACCTGTAAGACTAATGTTGAGTCGCAATGACTTGGTGCACGTGCTTTCTACTGAAATCAAATCCTCCTTGATGGCTGAGCCTCGAAGTCTGCAATTTCGCAATGTTATACTTAGAAGTGGGGCATTTGTTAGATCGCAGGCTCTGTAAATATCTATAGATCTCTTCTCTATTGAACCCTCATTGAAGTCGACATTAACCAGCTCGAGCAGCTTCATCCTCGGGCCAACGTAAAATCCTTGGTGCGAAAGACCGTTTAAAGAGCTATCTTTTATTTGGATAGATTCTAACTCTGTAAGTGAGTTAGAATCGAAGCAACGGCTAATGATGCTTTTGTTCGTTGTCAAGCCAGTTATCTTGATTGACTTGATTTTGGGAAAGTTGGTCTGCAACAGGTTTTTCAGCGGACCAGAGTCTATATTGGAGCCTTCGAGCACGACACTGTTGACTCTCATCGAACTCGAATCTGAGAATAGTCTAAACTCATCGATTGGTGGATTTGTGATAGATTTGAGGCTTATACTCATGTTTATATAACCCTTGCAACGCGATGCACCACTGAAAGGCTTGTGCGTAATCATGTTCGAGATTTCGAGCTCAATATTGCAGGATTCCAACTTTGTTAACTCAGCGAAACATTCGACATGTGTTTGGGTCCCATTTTGTGGGGCAGCCTTGCAGTCCCTGAGAATAAACAAGCTCTTCGACGATTGGCCATCCACAGAGCAGAGAGATCCGGCCGAAACTCCGCTCGAGGGAATGATGCACTTTGATTTAATTTCGTAGCCAAGCCCAAGGTGCAAGAGCGCAACTACTGTGATGGTAATCAAAATCAACCCATACCTGGTCTCATTCATGGCTGAAACCCAAAGAGGGTTGGCGAATTTCGTGCTCTAGTTTCTATCAAGCATGTCAAAAATTGACCAAATCTTCTGCAGCATAGCGTCAGCTCAGCGACAATTCAAATTAAATGGGAGAGGCGAGAGAATTAGATTGGACAGGCCGGCTTCTGTACTTGTCGGCTGTTGCTGGCGTTCTGCTAGTTGGTGCAGTTCTACTTTACATCATCTGCTACCTGACTAGCCGTAGGGATGACCGGGCAAGCGGGGGGCATTCGGGTTTGAGGGCTAGAAGCCAGCCTCGAAGGGGAGGCGCCAGCATAACGAGTACCAGCTCAAATTTGCTTGCAGCGGGCGAGCAGACGATGTACTCAACACTGAGGAGGTCTGCAACTGACTCAGACGTGGTGCTTGCAACTGCCATGAGCACCATTCCCCTGAAACAGTTGGGCGGCAAGGAGAACGACATTGTGGTAGACATCTCGCAGCGGCTTCACATGGACAAGGCCCATTTGGGGGAGGAGGAGCATCCGTGTATCGTTTGTAAGAATCGGAAGGAGATCACGTGGAAGCAGCTAAGCTGTTTCGCGCAAACAACGATCAGCGTTTTGGTTTACAAGCGAGCGCCTGAGGGTCAAGCGGCCACCGAGCTGAACCGAAACCTTGTCTCTGCACTCTTCAACGAGCGACCACGCACGGTGTCCACTCTCACCTTGGCTCCCATTCCTGATTCAAGATTGAACGTTTCAGCCTGCGCTAAGTCGCCAAGGTCAGCAAAGTCGGTTAAATCGGCAAAGTCCGTGAGATCCTTCAAGTCGCCGTCAAACAAGTCCATCGCCGCGCAGAAGCAGTGAAGATCGCGCCCATATTTTGCCATGTTGGATCCAGTCAACGATCAGCACCAGACGGTTAGCGTGGATCAAGTGCTGAGAAGCTTCGAGCTTGGCGACGACAGCCTAAGAGAGATCAAGGGCCATCTGTTGAGGGAGATGGATTTGGGACTCAAGGATGAGGAGAGCGCAACTGTCAAGATGTTGATCACCTACGTGAGGGATCTGTCCCGCGGCGATGAATCTGGCTCCTACCTGGCGCTCGACCTCGGCGGCACACACTTTCGAGTGCTGCTCGTCGAGCTGATGAACGGGCAAGCTAAGGTCACGAGCGCAGTGCACGATATTCCGCACGAGCTGCTTATCACCCAGCAAGGCCAGGACCTGTTCGACTATGTGGCCTTGAAATTACTTGAGTTCGTTCAGCAGTACAAACTCAAACGTCGGCGCATAAGCTTAGGTTTCACATTTAGCTTTCCATGCAAACAATACGGATTGACCCAATCAGTTCTAGTCAAATGGTGCAAAGGTTTTAGGGTTGGCGGCGTGGAGGGAACGGACGTTGTTAAGCAGCTGAAGGATGCACTCAAGCGCCAGCTTGCCGGCTTGGTGCAGGCCTACGTGGACGTCGTCGCGGTTATAAACGACACCACTGGAACCCTGGTGGCCTGTGCAAACTCGAATCCCGACTGTCGAATCGGCCTCATAGTTGGAACAGGCTTCAACGCTTGTTATCTTGAGAGACTGGATAGGTGCGAGAAGTGGCCGGCAAATTACACCAGTCCAAAGCAGGTGATTGTGAATTGTGAGTGGGGCGCCCTCGGTGATAACAAGCAACGGCGCGAGCTCGACAAGTTTAGGAACGAGTTCGATCATCAAGTTGACGCGGAATCGGTAAATCCAGGCAGTCAGACTTACGAAAAGATGGTCTCGGGCATGTACATAGGTGAACTCCTTAGATTGTCAATGCTGAAATTATTCAAGAATAGGCTCCTCTTCAAGGCCATGTTTGACGGACAAGACGCCGCCGCAACTGAACCAAACCAACGAACCAGAAGCCCAAGCCCAGCAAGATCCCCAGCCAGTTGCCGAGGGCCAAGAAGCGCCTCGTCCGTGGGCTCAAACGTTTCGCTCCAGAATCGTATTTGCGTATCACCAAACTCAACGACAAGCTTGGAATCGAGCCACAAGCTAAATGTGAAAAACGCACTCGACGGCAAACACCTAAGCATGTTGGGCATGGACGAGCTGGGTGGAACTTTCACTGAATCAACAAAGGTTATGCAGGAGCTCAACATTAGCCAGTTTGAGAAATCAGACTTGACCATTGTAATACAATTGGCCTCGAAGATAATGACACGAAGCGCCCACTTGGTGGGCTGCGGAGTCTCGGCTTTGCTCGAGAAGCTCGAGCGTCCCTTCTCGGTGGTCGGATACGATGGCTCTGTGATCAAGTATCATCCTTATTTCCTCAAGAACGTAGTTCAAAAGTGCGGCCAACTGACATCGAAGGAGCACAAATTTGAGTTTTCCCTTTCCTCGGACGGAAGTGGTATTGGCGCGGCTGTGGTGGCTGCCGCCCTACACAAGGAACGCCGACCAATTTATGTTGTGAAACCTGGAAAAGTGTACGAATTACACTTTTCAAAGCCAGCAAGCTCTATCGGTACGAATGGTGGCTAGTTGTGGGATCTTGCATATGTGGCAACAAATAAACCCTTCTCTAGGTTCTCACTTTCTGGGGTCTCATACCTGCCGCTAGTGCTGGTGTAACTTACACCAAAAATTTTCTGTGCTTTTCAAACCCTGAATTCACATAAGAGCACAGAAAGTCGATTTCTGTGCTTATGCCCAAAAAGCACAGATTTCAAATTCACAATCGACCC
>Ga0209372_1000148_pt1 | contig 54333 bp, 40 predicted proteins | sample AgamicAtPe_FD_187170 | JGI IMG/M metagenome (GOLD analysis project Ga0209372, IMG submission 187170) | Agave microbial communities from Guanajuato, Mexico - At.P.e (SPAdes) (version 2) | ecosystem: Host-associated > Plants > Phyllosphere > Phylloplane/Leaf | place: Guanajuato, Mexico | collected... | reverse complement strand
GCCCTTCCGCTCGCTGGCCCCAAATGAGCTGCCATCCGGGCCAATGGAGTCGGCCATCAGTCAGAGCTGATTGACTAATCTGGGATGCAAATGGTGAGCGGGCGGGCGGCCAATTTGTCGGCCGAGCGCCAGCCGGCCGGCGCAGACTTCCTGGCGGCCGCTCGTCATTGGTCGTCTGGTCTGCCGAATTGGCCCATCGATCTGGGCCTGTCTTTCGCGCGCAGCCACAGCGACCTCTGTCAAGCCGGTGGAGCAGCCCGGAACAGCCTCGAGCAACTGCGAGGCTCCTGAGCCAGGCTGGCGAGGCGGCCGCCGCAGTCGGCTCGAGTTAATTGCATTTGCCTCGCCTTTAAGCCGCCAGCCGGTTTTACATGCTTCCTCCTGCACCGAGAACTGTTCAATTTGGACCCACAAGCCCAGCTGGAAGTCGCCGTCTTCAGCCTCCAATCACTCGGCGCCCAAGGTGGTTTGTTGTCGTCTTCTCTCGGCCTTTCCAGCTCCACTCTGCTCTGCCTCCTTCCGCTCGCTTCGCTGCGCCAGGCGGCGGCGGCCGCGGCGAGACACCAGCGGCCGATGGGATCACATTCAATTTGGCCGCGAGCGGATCCCGAGAGATCTTGCGCGCGCCAACGAGTTTGCCGTCCAACTGGCCGGCCGGCCGCTTAGGGGGCCAACTCGCCCACCTTGCAAGAGCCGCCCAGTTTCGGTCCAAACAAACTGGACCGAAGCTGAGCGAGCAGCAAGGATTTAATTATGCAAAACTTGCTTGCGCCAGGCAAAAGGTTTGCGCGACTTGAATTGCGACCAAGTGGCGCCAGCAATCCGACTGATTGGCCAAAGCGAGCAGAGAGTGCATTTGGCGAGCTTATTTCCGAGCCGCCCTCATTAGCTGGCCCATTTGGCGCCTCTCTCGCTGCTCTTGGCCCAACTTGAGCAAACAAAGAGCAAACTCTCGAGAGCTGGACACTTTAAACAAACACATCCAGCGGCCGGCATTTCCAATTTCCGGCCGCAACTTCGGCTGTCGGTCAATCTGCAGCACGGCCCAGGCCAGAGAGCAGCCGGCGCTCTGAGGCGACGGCGAAATCAAATTTAATACATGACATTAACCTTGAAGTCAACCCTCACTCTCTGCTTGCGGCCTCCATTGTTGTTAGCTTGGCGTTCAGATGAGAGGCGACCGGATTTCTGAGGCGATTCATTGTTGTCGTTAGGCGACACACGTCTGCTGTCGGTCGCTCAGTCCCACCGAGCGGCCGGCGGCGGACGATTGGGGCGCCAAAAGCTTGTCCGCGCGGTTCACGCTCGGCCGCCTGGCTGCCAGGTGCGCGCCCATTAACTCTCCGCCCGCCGCCCAAAATCGTCTCCAATTGGCGGGCTGAGTAGTGCGGCGGCCACTGCCGCAGTGCAGCCTTGGACGGCCAAACGCGAGCGAGAGGCTCTCATTGCTCATGGGCCAGTTGCCAAAAGCGCCCCATTGATTCCCCTCATCCTCCAATTCCGCTCCAAATTGCAACCCCGATCGAGTCTGGCTTGCTGAGCTAACTGGCGACCGAATTCAATTTGGCCAATACGCCAATTCATTACGTCCGGCCGGCTGGCTCGCCCACCCGTCCGCCCGCCCGCCCGCCAGCTTGACATTTGGGGCGCCGAGCACAATGGGCCAGTTCATAACTCGCGCCGCCCGCTGCGCTCGGCCGCCTCAAGAGGTCGGCCAAGGGCGCGCTGGCCGCCGCTTTCTTTTTGGCCCTCGAGGGGCGAGCGCGTCCTCGGCCGCTCGCCGGCCACGCTGATCTTGATTGATGGTCGCATGTCTGCAAACTGGCCAGCCGGGATCCGTTCACCTGGCTGCGGCGGCGCCTGCATTGCGTGCCAACCCAACGAGCGGCCGGCCAATTAAGTCCTCTTATCTATTCACGCGTCTCGCCAACGCCGACCAGCTTGAACGAGGCGCTCGAATTATGCGGACACCAAAACTCGCTCGCAACTCCCATTTCGCTCGCAAGCCTCACCTTCTTCTCCTCCTCGCACCTGGGCGCTAATTATTATTCAGCTTGCTTGCGCGCCAGGCAAGGCAAGCGGCGCCAGCGGCGGCCAGGTAAACAGAGCGAACTCTGGACAATCGGGATAAATCTCGGCTCGAGTGCTTTGTTGTCCCCGAGAGGAGCGTTCAAAGGCCAACTTGGCGAGTTGGTTGGCTTGCGCACGCGAACACCGGGCTGGCCCCTTATCTCTACGCGAGGCGGCCATCTCAATCGGCGCGCAGTGCAAGCGCCTCGCAGGATCAATGGTGGCGGCCATGCGACTCTCGAGCCCCTCTCAGCCTTTGGCAAATTGATGATTAGCACAGGTGTGCAACTCGCACGCTCTCGGCCCCAAACTCCTGGCGCTAGGAGGTTAAAGCGGCGAGGTCGCGATTGTCGCTAGGCGCGGCTCGCGTGCACGTCCAGCTGGCGGCGGGCGGCGAAACTAGAGCGCACCAATTGAGTGGCATAACGGCAGCTTATTGGCCCTTGCCAACCAGAGGCAGCCGGCCAAATCCGCCCACCAGCAACACGAGCCCACCGGTCAGGCTGTCTCGCGCCCATTGTTGGCCAAGTTAAGGCGGCCGGCGAGACGAGCTCGCCGCGCCCGCTTACTCGGCGCCCCCATCGCCAATCCAATCAGAGCAGCGCGCCACCAATCAAGCTGATGCCCCCGCCACTAGGAGCGCCGAGATCACCTGCCTTGCGCCGCTCCGCTTCCGCCGCCTTGCTGCGGGCGCCCAGCGGCCCTCCTGAGCTCGTGGTCGTAATTTGCAAAAGTTGCTCTAACAAACTCAGCCAAGCGCCAATTTGGGAACTTGGCTCGGCTTGCAGCGGCTTGGGCCGGCTAGCTGCTCGACCGTCGCGGCAAAGGCGAGATAGAGAGAGAGAGCTGCTTGTTTGGCGGCCGAAACAAATGACAAATTGTCGCCGTGTTTCCGGTGAGCGTTCAGCCAGCTGGCTCCTCGCAAAACACTCGCCCTGTCCACTCTCTCAAAATTGAATCCAGCAACCTAATGCGCCGCTGGCACTCATCCACTCTGACGCGCGCATCAAACTCCCGACGCCGGCTCCTTGTTCGGGGTGGCCAAGTTTTGGGATTTAATGAAATTGGATCAATATCTTCCACCCCCCTTGGCGGCCACTCTCGTAGCCGTTATTTTTCATTTTGCCCTAACATGGCAGAGCGAGCGCGCAAGCAAGTCGAGTGGTCCTAGTGGAGGGAAAAGTTGCAAGGGATCCTCTCGTGAGCATCCCATTTGCTGGCCAACTCAAGTCCAGCGGCAAGCAGCTGACGCGCGAAATTAAACTCAAGCTTAAGATAGACGGACGATCCTAGTCACCTGGCCGCGCGCCCGTCCACCTGCGTGCGCGTGGGCCAACTAATCGATGGACTGATCTCCATTAGGCCTCTAATGACGCTGGCCTGGTTGAGCCAGCGGCAAACAAGCCTTTGCCTGGACGATGAGCCAAAATCTGCTGGCTCTTTTGCGCCGCTGGTGCTCGCCAGAGCTCGACACTATGAGCAGCGGCGGCAGTAGCCAGAGGTAACCGAGTTTAGTAAGCAACTTTGCGCTGATGGCGACTGAATGTTGCGCAACCAAAGGTTGTCGATTATGGTTGGCCAAGTGGTGGGCCCGTTTCCATGACAAAAAGCTTGTTGTCCAGCGGCCAAAGTTAGCCCTTGGCTCAATTGAGTGGGCCATGCAAGCGGCCAGCAAGCTCGCTAAACTCGACAACATGACAACCTGACTAATTCTTGCTGATTAATTTCAAAGCCTCATGTTGGCGCCGGGCGCCGTTGCTGTTATCGTAATTGTCATTTGGAATTGTTGACGATATTTATTGGATCTGCATGCCTCAAATTCCCAGAGCAATTCAACCTTGGACCAAACAACAGGCCAGCTTGGCGGCCATTGATCGGCGGCCGAACACTCGGAGGGGCCAGCCGACAGCATGGGAGGGCCAGTTAGGCAAACTCCAACTTGCCGCTCGAGGCCCATTACTGGCTACACGGCTTACGTCAACCTGCAACGGCGGGCAGCGTCAAAGCCGCTTGAGCCTCCAGTTTAATGGAGCCATCAAATTGTCGCCCCATTGCAGTTCGGCTCGGCTAAAGCTTGCGCTGGCTAGCCAGCGCCCGCCGCCGGGTTAGTTTGTCCGCTGGGCCGCCGTTAGCCTGGTTTGGTTTGATGTAAATGAAAGGCCTCAGTTGCTAGCGGCCTACAAAGCTCTGCTTGTCGCTGGCTCACCTGCTCTTTAGGGAAGCCATTGGACAGGCTCATGGAGCAAGCTCGGCCGCATAATCTCATTTGACCGCTCATCCGCTTGTTCGGCGCTGTGATGCCGAGTTAGTTTCAGGATGAGTCGCGTTGCGAAAACAACAACACCACCGCCAACAGCAGATAGGCCCATTTCCGTCCCCCGCTCGCCGCCCATCTCCCCAGCGGACACACACACACACACACACACACACACACTTCCCCCGAAGGCATCACCCTAAAACCTGCGATCCTCCAAGGGCGACAAGACCATTGCGCCAAACCCACTAAAACTGACCCACCATCGCAAGGCCAACCAGTGAACGAGAATTTATGTTAATCTGTCCCGCCTGCCCCTACGCCCACCACTTTATGTTGCCACACCCATGCGCCCGAACATGTTCCCCCGCGATCGGCTTCCATCGGCCGCATGCCGCGCCCACCTCCTGGCTGGACCCGCACCCACCCGACGGACGCACCCGACCGAGCTGGCCATATCACGTTCATGCTCGCCGCCCCCACTTCACGCAACCTTGCGCTGCCCACGACTCGCACCTTCGGCCGGCCCCAAACCTTTGCCTTCCTGTTGAAATGTCGCTTCCGTTTCCTCTGCTGGCGACAAAAATTTTGTAATGACTGCGCGCAAAACGCCAATCGCGAACAACACGGCAAACCTTTGGTCTCAAAAACCGAAAAATTGTTTCAATCCTCCTCATTTGAATTGGAAATTTTGCCTGTTTATTTAAATCTATCCTAAAAACGAACCGGAAAAATTGTGGACTCACAATGCGCAATTCCATCCAAACTCGGTCAATTGTTTCCCCCTTGGATTTACAACAAACAACAACCAAACTGAACTCTGCTCGCGTTGCCCTCGATTTACCTGCAAAACCTTGTAACGCGCCGAATGCGAAAAACAAACACGGACCTTTGCTGACCTGAAACTAGTCACTTGACGGGCAAAAATTTGAACCGAACGCGCGGACTAGACAGCCTTGGGCACAAACGTCAGGCGCAGAGTTCCCTCCTCTCTACAGCACAACAGCCTCTCTGGTCGCTGGCCTTCAGTGGACTGTCTGGCGTCGGTAAGATCATGTAAGAAGTTAGCTGCTTTATGGGCCCCTCGCGCTGGCGCCTCCATCTAGTTGGCTAGATTTGCGAGCTAGCTGTACCCGTTACTTTGCGCGCCCCACTCGAGCGTCTCAAATGGTGTCCAAAGTTTAACACTCTCTAGCCTGCCGCCGCCGCCTCCGCCTCCGCCGACAACGAGCAGCTCAACTCTCGCTAGGCAGCCACACTCGACTTCTCTCTTGAGCCGAACCAAGAGTATCCGCCTATCTGTCAAAACCGCCGGCCAAACTGCTTCTGCCGGCCCCAGTTGGCCGACAGACAAAGTCTACCCGATTGAGCTCCATCCCCTCTGCGCTGGGCTAGCGCGCGACTCGCCCGAGTTGCAACCCGCCACTTCCGCCAGATCGACACCACTAACGCACCGCCCCTTCCGCTTCCTCACTCGTTGCGGGCTCCGCCCACTTTGCACCGGCGCCAACCATGCACAGGGCTCAGGCGTCGTTAACTCGCGACGGTCTTGTCGAGAGCCACGCAAGCGAACCTCAGCTAACCAAACTTGATGTAGTGCTCACCTTCAATATTGAGGTCATTGTTATGGAGGTTCGCGGGCTCAGACAATTGGCCCCAAACAGGGAGATTTATTGCACAATGGAAATTGAAGGTAGCGAGCGATTGCAAACCGAGCGAGTCCAAGCGAGAAAACCACTCTGGGACACGCAGGGCGATTTCACCACCAATCATCCGCTTCCAATGTTAAAGATAAAACTGTACGCGGTCAACCCATCCATGCTCAGCCTGGAGGACAAGGAGCTTGGGAAGCTGGTGCTCCGGCCAACAGTTTTGAGTAGCAAAACTCCCGAGTGGTGCACAATGCAACCGAGCTCGTCTGCAAACACAAACTCAACCAGCTCCGGCTCAGCTCAAGCCGCCTCCTCCTCCTCCTCGTTGCAAGGCCAGTTCAGCAACTCCGACCAAGAGCTCAAAATCCGCATTGCAGTTAGAATGGATCGGCCCCAGCAATTAAAACACTGCGGCTACTTGTACGGCATCGGCAAGAGCACCTGGCGAAAGTTGAAGCGCCGCTATCACATCCTCATCCAGGTTTCCCAGTACACCTTTGTAATGTGCGCCTACCGGGATAAGAAGGCAAAGCCAACTGAGATGCTCCAATTGGACGGCTACACTGTGGATTACATTGAGCCGCCCACTGATCTCATAATGGAACACTGCTCTGAGGTTTCCCTGAACGAGCACCATGCCTCCAGCGGCTCCTCCACCTTGGGCCTGGCGGGCAGGTTGGCCAATGTGATCCTAAAGCAACCAGGCGCGGCCAGCCTCTCCTCGGAACAACAAACGCCGACTGACCTGCTTGCCGGCCAGCTGGTTGGCCAAAGCGATGAGGCCCGCGAGCAGGCGCCATCGGCAATCCAAACGGCGGCCGCGCTCAGCGACGAGTTGCATAGCAAGTTTTATTTCAACGTTGTAAAGGAGGGCGACAGTGTTGTGTTTGCCTGCGACGACGAACAGGAGTGTTTTGGTTGGGTTATGGCCCTTTATCGAGCCACCGGCCAGGCTCACAAGCCAACGCCTCTGAGGAGCCAGTACTCAGGTAGCAGCTCGCACTATATTGACGCAGCCTTTGCTTACAGCAGCTCGGCGAGCACGCAAACAAAGCTGCTTGCAAACTCGGCCGCCGGCTCCTCGGTTTGCTCGGCCAACAGCTCGTCGATGTCCATCTACTCAATGCTGAACGGAGTAAAGGGGGCCAAGTCGAGCGTTGATCAAGCTGATCAGCGGGCTCGCAAACACGGAATGGACGAGTTCATCAGCGCTGACCCTTGCAAATTTCAACACAATTACCTGTTCAAGTATTTACAAAACGAAACTTTAAATTATCGCCTAAATGATCTCTACTGCTCCTTGGGTTGGTTCTCTGCCGGCCAGGTGCTTGTTTTAGACGAATATTGTGCACGTTATGGTGTTCGCACTTGTTACCGACATTTGGCCTACTTGAACTCGTTGCTAGATTTCAATCAGCGCGGTTATTTCATTGATCACACCTTAATCAATTACGGCTTCGACTTTTGCGCCTCGCATGTTAGCGGAAACAGCGGCCAAGCGCATCCAATGGGATCCGTGAACTTCGATTTGAGGCCGGATGGAATTGGAACTGTTACAGTGGAGGAACGTGACTTGTTCCATTTAATCAAGGGCAAGTTGTTAAAAATGATCGAGCGACAAATCTCAAACTTCTCCTACTCCTTCCCCTTTGGAAAGCCCGATGGAGCTTTGAAGGCAACCCTCTCATTATTAGAGCGAGTGCTCATGAAGGAGCAACAAACTAACTCTATGGTCCAAAACGAGGAAGTGCGCAATTTGATCAGGAAGTGCTTGGAGCAGGCGGCTCTGAATCATTACACGCGCCTCTCGGGCAAGGCAAACCTCTTGGCCGGCTCGGTTTGCGGCTCTAGCGCTGCCGCAGGAAGCGCCGCTTGCAGCGAGTCCCCGCTGCCTGGAAGTCCGAGCGGCGAGCAAAGTAGGCCGGCGGAGCAGCCCGAGCTCGGCGGCCACAGAGCCAATGCGGCGGCGGCGGCCTCAGCAGCTGGCTCGCCGGCCGCCCATCGGCCGCCGAGGAGCTCGTCCAATCTGTCAAACTCCTCCATGGCCAGTTATGCCTCTTCGGCCCTCAGCAACTCCTCGGCGGCCGCCAATGCCAGCGTCTCGCTCTCATCGGCCGCTAACGAGTCGTTAAAACGGCGCCAGAACACACAATCGTCCGCCGGCGGCAAAATGACACAAGTTGCAAGCGGCGCCACCGATCAGCGCCAACAGCAGTGCCTTACAATGGCCATGATAATCAACAACGAGCTCATAAAGCCGAGGGACAAGCTGAAGTACTTGACCAGATTGGCCGAGTTGTGTTGCGAGCAGGTGGAGGAAAACAACGAGTATTTTGGTGACGCTTTTGCCTGGCACAGCGACCTGATGATGGATCATTTCGAGCTATTTTGGTCACTGTTCAGCGTTGACATGGACAAAATATTGAACGAATTGGGCGGCTCAGCGACGAGCAACCAGCAACCGGTCCAGAATCAGCACCACCAGCACCTGCAGCAGCAGCAGCAGCAACAACAACAACAGGCAAATGTCGCCCCACCAGGTAGGCTGTCCGGCCGCTCGCAGGGCTCCTTCCACGCGAGCGCCACTAGCGACCTCCTTGGCGCCACCAACCGGGACGTGTTTGCACTCTTCCAAGTTCTTAACAACCATCTGAGAAAGAGTCCCAACTTGGAGTGTAGAAAGTTCAAAGCCTACTTGTGTGATACTTACAAGCCAAAACTCTTGCGCTACATAGACATAATGGAATCAACCTTGACTAGAATGCTATTCAAGGCTTTTGAGCGCGATGGCCAGGTTGATTGCCAGCTGATTGAGCAAATGTTTGTCAAGTTGGACGATCTGCAAAGGTTTGTCTTGAACCAATTGCGTTGGCCCGACGAGCAGCTTGCTGAACAACTGCACCAGAGGCTCAAGTTGATCTCCTATGAGCTCTGCGATGCTTGCGTCCAGAGGACCCAGCTTGCCTTCCAGCAATTCGAGCGAAAGTCAAACAAGTGGACGGCCACCAGCACCAGCTACGTGCCGCCCAGCGAGATGATTCAAATGATCAACTTGCTCCTGGAGACTCGAAGTAGATCCCTTAAATTGTGTACCTTCAACAACTTTGACCAGGTGAGTTGGCGACAAGCGGCGGTTGTTGGTTGGGTTTTTCGCGATTCATTTTCGACTAACCGGGGCGCGTTCTAGATGTCGTACCATTCCAAAATAGACAGGCTGGTCGAGGTTGCCCTGAACGAGCTGCAGCCGGGTCTGCTTGCAAAGGTTAGTAGCGCGCCTCCTTTCGAGCCCTAACGTCTCCCAGCCTCCAGCTAGCCGCCCAACTAACCTCCCCGTTCAAAATACCCACCACCAAACAAACCAACAAGATCCTCTCGGCGCTCGAGAGCACGCTCACAAAGTTGGCCCGCTACGACGAGGGCAACCTGCTTGCGCCAATCCTATCGCTCACCTACAAGCAGGGAATGTCCTCATCTGGCCGCGACGTTGGAAAACAATACGTCAGTTTTGTTTCAAACTGTTGCGACTTGCTTAGGAGCAAGATAAACGATGAGCTCTGGATAGTGAACTTCTTGGAGGTTAGTTTGGTTTCGCTTTTTAGGGCGAGTGAAGTGTTTGCGCTAAAACTGACCGCCACCTCCTCTCGCTGGCACAAACAGGAATGGTACGCGGCCCAGGTGAGCAACATTTGCACTTGGTTAGGCGAGCGCATCGACCACAGCTTACACGACGTCCAGTTGGTGGCGCTCACAACCATAATGCCAAAGCTGTACGCGGACATGTCGCTCCAGGGAGTCGCTGAGGAGAAGCTCAACCCGAAGACCTATCTGACCATCATGAGCAGGCTCAAGATGGAGGAGGCATCGGCGCTTGTAAGCGCAAGTCCCTTCGAGCAGCCGAGCACGAGCATCTTCAACTCCTCAATCATCTCCTCGCTCACAAGCTCAGCCCCAAGCTCAATCTCGACCTCGGGCGGCGCCAGCGGAGCCGCTTCAACGGCGCCGCCCTCAGCAAACATGATAGCGCCAACAGGTGCGGCCGGCCAACCAGCTCAGAGCCGCCAGCAGCAGCAGCATCCGCAACTTCAGAGGCTCGACTCGCCCGTTACTCTCGCCAGGCGCGTCCAGCCCGCGATGGCCGGCTCGCCTCTCTCGCCGGCCCAAAGCCAGCTGCAAGCGGCCGCCCAGGAGACCAGCGAGGCCGACAACTTGGCCGACCGAGCGCTCCAAAGCGCAACCCGAATGTTCAAAGGATTCTGGGCCAATAGGGAGTGAGCTGGCCCGCGCACAGGGCTGTGGAGCAGAGATCTCATTGCGAGCGCTCGATGGGCGCCAGCTTACAAACAGACAACACAGCACAAATAACAATTCAAGCCCCCCTAACATTGGCTTCACCTTGTTTACCATCAGCGTATTGTTATTTTCAAATTCTATTAAACCAGCGGCCACTTGTCGTCAGCAGCAGCGGCGGCGGCGGCGGCTGCGGCAGCTCCAACTGTTGCGCCCGCTCAGCTGGCCAAATCGGCCGCCAGGTGCGCGATCTCTCCCTTCCTATTGGGCGCAGCTCAGCTCAACTCGGCTCGGATTGCTTGCATCACTCTTGGCTGTGAGGTCGCAAAGCGAGCATCACTCGCCTGAGCTCACTGCACGACATTGGCGCTCCCAAAGTTCAAGTGTCAGCACATAAGCGGCTGCAATAGAGCGAGCGTCGCGCGTTGGCCAACAACCGCAAGTTGCCAACCGCAAACTAGCTCCATTTGACTCACGAGCTCAGCGCTTTACAATGGACCATCTATGTCCTCCTCCTGCTCTCCTCTGCCGTCCGCCCTGCACTGCGCACAGGTGCCGGCTGCCTGCGTGTTGTTTGTGTGCGCAGCCTTCAGTCAGCGGGCCTGTTGCGCCAGGAGCCGCTTTTGCAAGAGGCTCAGGCCGAGCAAAGGGTTGCGCCAGCGGCTTGCGGCGCCCATTTGCATCGCATGCAATCGGCGCCCACCGGCTCAGCACGAGCCTCGTCGAGCGTCAACGGAAGCCGGCGCTCGAGGTTTGCTAACGCAGCTTGCCGCTTAGGGTTGAGCCGCGCCGAGCTCACCTGGCGGCGAGTGCGCGCGACCAGAATTGGAACGGCGCGAGGGTTGAACTTCAAGGGGACGGCCGCCCGCTGGCTGGAGCGGCGCGGCGCGGCTCGGCTCGGCTCGGCTCGGCTCGGCTCGGCTCGGCGCAGCGCTCGCTTGAGCCAAAGCTCCAGCCAAGACCGGTTTGAGCCGGCGACTCAACTGCTCGCCTCCTCTGCGGCGCAACAGGTTTCTCGCCGCTGGCCGGGACAGTTAGCCGGCGAGTGCGCAGTTTCCGCTACCTTTGCACCGCTCAAGGAGCGCGCTCCTCCTGGCCGGCTGACACACAAAGCGGGCCCATTGCAGTGGCCGCTGTCGTTGTTGTCGATGTTGTTGTGGTCGTTGTTGTTAGCGCTGTCGCCGTTGCTTTTGCCCTGCGAGCTGTGCGCGCTCAGCTCGCCCGCCCGCCTCAACGGGCCGCAGTGGTGTGCAATCTGCGCTCGCAACGCAACTCGCCTGGCAACTTGCGACGCAATGCGAGAGCAGCCCGAAGCCGGCGCTCCGAGGGCCGGACTCACGTCGGCTGAGTCGGCGACGGAGTCTTGGCGCTAGGGCTGCCAGTGGCTGGGGCTGGTTGGCTCTCCAATCGGCCCGCCAGCCTCAGCAGGCCTTCGGAGATGGTCGCTAAGTCAGTCAGTCAGTCGGTCGGTCGGCCGGCCGGCCGCTTGCTCGCTCGCCTGCCGCTCCAGCTGACGCCCGTCGAGCTAGCGAGAGAGGTGAAGCCGAGCCGAGCCGAGCCGAGCCAAGCCAAGCGAGCGAGCAAAATTGGATCACCGATTTCGTGTGCTCCCAGCCGACGGGCAGGCGCAAGAGGTAGAGCTGGAGCTGGAGCTGGAGCCTGAGAAGAGCAGTGGCGGCCAGCCAGTCAGACAGCTAGGCGGGCGGGCAGGTCCGTTAGCAGTGTTTGTTTCTTGTTGCTGTCGCAGCAGCGGCGCAGGCTGAGCCAAAGCGGCCGCCGCCGCTGCCGCCAGCTAGGCCGCTCGGCCGACGCAGACCAAGGGTAAGAGAGGGCGAAGGGGAGAGCGCAGCCAGTCCGCTAGTCGGGCAGCCGGCAAGCCAGCCAGCCAGCCAGCCTGAGTCGGGCAGGCGCTTACAGGCAAGCGAGCGGGCGGGCGGGCGGACAGGAGAGCAGAGCGGCCGGCCGAGCAACGGCAAATTGTGTTACGCGTTCTGTCCAGCCCAGGAGGCAACTGCAAGCTCTCTGGCCGAGCGCACTTGTTGCATGGCTCTCCCCACTCAACGCGACACAAGAGTCCAACACACAAATATATTGGCCCAAATTGTCCCATTTGCAGCGACAAATCGGCCCCAACCTTCGTCCATCGTGAAGCGAGCAAGAGAAATCGCCGTTGGGCCAGGTGAGTGGAGGCAAGCGAGTGAGTTCTGCGCCGCGAGCAGCTGGCTTAAATTGGCGCCCTCGTCTTGGCCAGTGGCTGCTTGAGCGGCGCAATCGTGGGCCGAAGTGAGCCAGGATATTTTCCCGATTGCGTACAATTTGCGCTCATATTAAGAGCGCACAGGGCGACATTTATCGCGCTCGGCAACGCACAGACACAAACACAGACACAGACACAGGGGCACACTAACGCAAGCTGACTTGTATTCATAGGCGGCTTTGCACACACTCGCACTCATTCCAGCCGAAGCTCATAGCAGCATACAATTTCATATGCCAACACCAAGAGCTTTTATAAATTTTAAACAAGCCAACAGCAACAGTAGGAGAGAGAAAGGAAGACTTGAGGGGAACCAAGATGCAACTAATCCAGCACGCACACAGGTGAGCGAGCAAGTAGATGAATTGTTTGCCCATTGAGAGGAGGCTTCGTCTTTGCAGTGACTAGATTGGAGGAGTGTTTATCAAGAGAAAACACATGAAGAAGAGACTAAAAGTAAGCGGCGACTTGGAAGTCAACTTGGGTTGCGCTGGCCAGCGAGCCAGTGGCAGCAGCGCCGGCCGACCTGTCGCCCCAGAGCCAGCAAAATGGAGGCGCCAACAGCAACAGCAGCAGCAGCAAAGCGCAAACCGAAGAGCTAACCCAAACGCAACCTATCGCGTCCACATGGAGGACTTCGAGCTGCTGAAGGTGCTTGGAACTGGCGCCTATGGGAAGGTTTTTCTCGTTAGAAAGCTCACTGGCCACGATTGCGGCAAACTGTACGCAATGAAGGTGCTTAGGAAGGAAATTGTCGCCCAAAAGACAAAGACTCTCGACCATACGAGGACTGAAAGGAAGGTGCTCGAATCTATAAGGAACGAGCCGTTTCTAGTCACCATGCACTACGCATTTCAGACCAAAACAAAGCTCCATCTTATTTTAGATTACGTTAGCGGCGGCGAACTCTTTACCCACCTCTATCAGCGCGATCACTTTAAGGAAGACGACGTCAAAATTTACATCGGCGAGCTCATTTTAGCGTTGGAAAAATTGCACAAGGTAAGTTGTTTGTTTGCAGATTGGAGTGTAGAGATGCATTTGAGTGAGATGCAACAGTTGGTCGCCAACAACATTCACCCTCGAGCCAACAACAGCTGATGCGCGCGAGCCGCTCGTCCTGGCTGAGAGGCTCGTCTTGCTCTGGCGATCGGCGGGCTCGCCTGTTAGTGGCAGCGTAACCCATGAGCCGCCTAGTAGGGGCACAGCCCTTTTGGGGCCGGCCAGTCTGGCAGACGAGGATGAAGTTTCAATATCACTCCAGGAGCCTACATGGGCCGGCTCATGGCGAGCAAGCGGCGCACTTCGGACAGGCTGCTTGGTGATCGTGTGCCAGATTGTACATCGAACAATGTTGAGTTTCAACGTTCAGCGGCCCATTCTGTGGCCGCAGCAACAGCCGCCATTAGAAATGTCATAATGGCGAGCTAGCTTGCTCTTGGGCCAGAGCGCAAGTCTGCGCTGCAAGCGCACACAGGCGACAGGAGCGCATACACACAAACACACACGTTTGGCGGCCCAGCGGTGGCGAGGTCGTTGACATTCGTGCGCATCACACAATCTTGTCTGAAGTTGCGTCGCTCAGCCGCCCGCCAACCCTCCGCGCTCAACGCTGAGAAGTTGCCGCCGCCATGTATGATCAGGCTGGGCTTGTTGACTAGAACTAGGCTAGCTCGCTGCTGTACGAAAGGGCCGGCACAAATCGTCAAGGCTAGCCGAGCATCTTGCAGCGCCGGCATCGCCAGCGCTAGCACCCGTTGTGCCATTGCAAATGTGTGTCTAAATTTAGTAGTGTGGAAAGAGCCTCCTTCCCCCGAAAGAGACCCGTGAAAATCAGAGACATTTCTCATTGGCGCCGATCCGGGGCCAGGATGTTGATGGGCTCGATGTTGACTTTATTTTTAAACAAGCGATCAGGTCTTTGCGGAAGCTGCGTAACGAGCTCGCTGGCTAGCTGGAGCGCGCGCCTCTGGCCGATGCTTAAAACTAGGCCCCCTCTCCAAATTGGTGCCCAACGGCAGCATCCTGCGACCTTTAGCCCCTCTCGACGCCTCTCGCTCGCGCTCTCTCCCCCCACCCCCCATAGACATGCACTCCTAATCAGACCTGTCGACCCATTTAAGGTTCCAAGCTCCCTAGCTCGTCTACTCCATATCCGCGTCCATCGAGCGCCCCATGTTGGCTGGCACGTTTGCAAACCCACAATCGATGACCACTCCGTTAACCTCGCCCATCTTTTCCCGCAACCATCGCTACAGCTTGGCATCATTTATCGCGACATCAAGCTGGAAAACATTCTGCTAGACCCTCAAGGTCATATAGTTCTAACTGACTTTGGACTGTGCAAGGAGTTTCAGCCCAACGAAACGGTAAGTGGATTTGTGCGCTAAATTGGCCTAAATGCAAGGAAGGGAGGGGCGCTTTGTTTGAGCCGTCAGCGCCAGACTTGGAGAGTTTGGCTGAAACCAGCACTTGTTAGGGGAAAAGAGAGGAAAAGACAAGCGGTGGCCGGAGCCAGTTTCTTGTTGTTGTTTGCTGACGAATCCAGTATCTGGCTGACGTGCGAGCCGCCATTTAACGCTGAACGGCTCGATCTGGTTCCGAGCAATCTTGCTCCTATGGTGCCTGTTGTTTTCCCCTCACCAGCCTACTAATTACAAACCATCTCCATGTCTGCCAACCTTAGGACATGCGAACTTTCTCATTCTGCGGCACAATCGAGTACATGTCGCCCGAACTGATCAAGGGCGGCACCGAGGGCCACGACTTCAGCGTCGACTGGTGGTCGGTTGGAGTGCTCACCTACGAGCTCCTTACAGGTGCCTCACCTTTTACCGTGGACGGCGAGCGAAACACTCAGGCCGAAATCTCTAAGCGAATACTCAGAAACCAACCGCCCATTCCCGAGCACTTGTCTGGCCAAGCGCGTGATTTTATACGTAGACTTTTAGTGAAGGAGCCGAGCAAGAGACTGGGCGGTGGCCAAGGCGACGCGACCCAACTCAAGGCTCATCCCTTCCTCGCAAGCATAAACTGGAGCCTCCTGGCTCAAAGAAAGCTCAAGGCTCCTTTCAAGCCAAAGATCAAGCACGAGCTTGATGTGAGCAATTTCGCTGAGGAGTTCACCTCAATGGCGCCTCATGTGCTTGCCTGTAGCTCGAACAATCAAATCAACGGCGCAGCACCCATCGACGAGGATGATGATGATTATTACGATTCTGACGAAAACGAACAGGAGGAGGAGGAGGAGCGAGAAGAGGAGGAAGAGGATCGAGAGCAAGAACTGGCCAATAATGTTAGTTTTAGGGCAGCAAGGAGTCTAGAATCTTCAAGTAGCGAAGGCAATTTAGAACTTTGGACGAGAAATGATTTCATTCAAGACAACCAAAAAGCATCCTTATCTTTATTTGACAACCATTCTGTGATAAAAGCAAACAATAACGTCAATGATATCGGAAATAATAGTAACAACAATAACAACTATGATCACTTCATGAATTGCAAGCAACAGGCATTCCCCATACTATGTCCGTCCAAGCACCAACTTTCCTTCAGTTTATTGGCCAAGCAACAGCAAGAGAGCGATGATCAATTCAACAACGCTATGGGACAGGTGCAATCAAGCAACAGTCCGTTGATAGGGAGTCAAATTAGCAGTCCGAGCCAGCAGCGACAGGTGCAACCGAATGGTGGCGTCCATTTTAGCAAATTGTTCAAGGGTTATTCATACATGAACCCAAAGGCCATTGAATGGTTGAAACAGCGGGAGCAAAAGTGTCTTACCAGAATGCGAAACTCTATGGGCAACAGTCTGATAGGCAACAATCAGCCACTTTCCAGATCTTGCCAGCAACTAGCGGAGTGCAACCTGCCTGGCCAGAGGGTTGGCGCAAAGGCCGTACCCATCGATGAAGCAACCGACAGTTTAGATTTGGAAGATAGACTAGCGACCGAAGACGAGAGTCTCCGTGTTAATTTCACCATTGGAGATGGTGAAGACTTGACAACAGCAGTGAGAATGGCCGGCATCGTCAATAGGCCGATCCCAGAGCGTCTTGTTGTTGTCAAGAGGAAGCCTTCACTCGAATTATTGTACGAGAGGCATGCAAACAGACAAATTTTACCGACAGACGCTAGTGCACTGAACCCAGCTGCCACCATGGAGGCCCAGCATCAGCCCCCAGTTGAGCGTCCACGGCTAGGATCGATACAATATGATCCCACATGCGACTTCTTCAAGGTTTATCACTTGGCTAACCCACTGAACTCAAAACGAGATCTTTTGGGCGAGGGAGCTTATTCTGTTTGTAAGCGTTGCGTAAACAAGGTCACTGGGAAAGAGTATGCAGTCAAGGTGATGAATCGTTGCTACGAGGCCAATCGTGAGATTGAAATGTTACGCCGCTGCCAAGGCCATCCGAATATTGTCAAACTTTACGATGTTTTTCAGGATACGCACAACACTTATATAGTATTTGAACTGCTCAGGGGAGGCGAACTGTTGTCTCGAATCAGAAACAAGAAGAGACACTTGATGACGGAAGGAGAAATATGTCGAATATTTAGAAGTATAGTTGCAAGTGTTGACCACTTACACTCCAGAAGAATAGTTCACCGTGATTTGAAACCCGAGAATCTCTTATTCGTTGACTCATCCTCCTCGAGCGAGCTCAAGTTGATCGACTTTGGGTTTGCGCGTGAGCTTCCTGATTCGGAGGACGAAACTATAATGCAGAGTCCTTGCGTTACACTCGATTATTGTGCCCCTGAAGTCTTGGATCAGGTCATTTCGAGTCACAATGATGAATTTAACTATGACGATCGGGCGTCAATTCAAAATCAACTCGGTTACGATGAATCTTGCGATCTCTGGAGCTTGGGTGTCATACTTTACGCCATGTTCTCGGGTCGACTGCCTTTCAAGGACTCGAACGCTTCCAGGCCCCTAGGTCCAATCAATGCCAAAGACGTTCGCTCAGCACACTTGCTCAAGCTTGATGGTCCAGAGTGGTCGGAAATTAGTGAGGCACCAAAGGAAATCGTGCGTGGCCTGTTGGAAACTGATCTCAGCAAGAGGATGACAATCCAACAATTGCTTCACAACGATTGGATGCTCAACTTTGACCAGCAAGATAGTGGCAAGAGTTTAAAGAGAAAGAATGCGGGCCCAAATTGCAAAACTCCAGGCGCAATTACAATGACCCTACGAAAGAGAGTTATAATGTCGGTAAAATCCAGCATCTCAACTCCTCCAGCCAAATCAACTGGCACAATCGACGACGACACACGGCCTAAAAAGCCTCTAAAACGCTCGCTAGATAATCATTCCTCCGCTGTGGGTAGCTCAAACAAATCATCTGGTGGCCATAAAAGAACAAAACTAGCTGAGAGTACAGGTGCAACCAAGGTTAGCGGTCGAACGAGCGAAAAGCAAGCAGAGCTGCCGCTAGATAGTAAATGGCTAAGTAGGTTTGTTCAAATTGGCAGAACTAACAAAGACAATTTGCGTATCACATTCAGAGCTTTAAACAATCACCATGGAGACCTTGTTAGCGCCTCAGCTAACAGATTCTTATTTGACTCTCAGCAACCTGGAACTGGCTATGAAATTCCAGACATGAATTCCTCGCCCTCCTCCTCACCAAGCTCAAATGATTTTGGGCCCTCAAATAGCGTCAACGGCTGGACGACGAGCAGTTCAATTTACTCAAACGACCACAATTTAACTTCTAAGCGCCAAGTCAAGCGCCTTAAACTCCATTATCACGATAGATTCTCGGCTGGTAGCACAGGAACAACCATCTATACAAAGTCAACAGATAGTTATGCGTGATACTATTGTTATCTATATGCCTATTTTACCTGTTGTTATCGCTATCCTTAACTCATTTAGGAATATCACTTTTTGACGTACAAGTTATCTTGAAACGATGAGACTTAAGCTTATCCCGGGTTATTATTATGTTTAAGTTGCCATTTTGTCCCCAAGATGGTTACATTTCAAATATATACATAAATAAGTTTCCCGCCTTAATATATCAAGTTTTGCCCCGGAGTAGCCCCATCATCGAGAACGCTTTTTCGGATGCTTAGTTAAATGAGATCTCTGTCCCTCAGGGTGTACTATGTCATTTTAGCTGCTATCACTCAATTGCTGCCTGACATATGGTTCCCGGTCGTCCTCTTCTACTGGTTGATAAAACAGCTGAGTATTAGTGGCGCGCACTCGGCAACAACCTTTGTCGGCAACCTCCTCTACTAACCTTCGAGGTCTTGTTGTCGTTGATGATCTTGAACAGCTCCTCATAGTTTTGTTGCTGCACTAGAACCGACTCTGACGAGGTGATGCAACCACTGCAAGCCAAACAGTCGCTCAGGTTGATATCACTCACCTTGGCCACAGTTCCAGGGGGCCTCTTTGGAGCTGGTTTGATGCAGGCACTGGCTGGTTGGATAAAATCGTTCAGGTTCTCCAATCTGACGAAAGACACAGTTTGATTTCTGCCTCCAAACATAGATGTTGGCACCAGCGACAATCCACAAACTAACCCGCCATGATCTCTTTTCGATCACGAGGTCGTTTTGTTGATTTCAGCGTCTCTGTACCTGTTCACGGTTTCTGCAGATCTTGCTAGTTTTCGGCCCCGCCGCAGCAGAGATCCCGAAAACGCCATCTGTTTATTCGTCTGTGCACCACTCATGCAAGGTTTTCAAGCTATTTCTTTGCTGCGGTGACTCGCCCACTCTTTGCCCGCTCGACCACGGCCAGTAGAATAAATAAAAGTGCCGCCCGATGGGTGTGTCTGTTTCAAAGCGCTAAGATATCCTTTGTACTGCTCCACACCCACTGAAGGCCAACTGCGAGAAGGGCGTGGATCAGACTGCTCCTGCACCGCCACCATCTGACTGCGAATCCAAGCTAACTTTTTGAGCCAACAAATAACTCCTATTTCTATCTATCGTAACTCCTTGTATTAACCTCCATAGGGACCTTTATATTAAATTAATTATCAGACTGTTTCAGGCATGTCCAGCTCCAAATACCAGCATCCAACATTTCGGCTCCAGAAGTATGTTTGTGATTTTGATGGCTGCAATAAGTCATACGGGAAGAAGTCTCACCTAACATGCCACTGGAGGACCCATACGGGCGAGAAGCCGTTCGAGTGTCAGTGTGGAAAACGATTCACCCGTTCAGATGAGCTAGCCAGACATAATAGGACCCATACAGGAGAGAAGAAGTTCACTTGTCCATATTGTGCTAAAAAGTTTATGCGTAGCGATCACCTCACCAAACATGCCAAGCGACACCCAGAGTTTAATTTTGATGAATTTGTTGTTGCCAAGAGAAGATTAGATGATTTAGTCGGTTTGGAGCAAGTTGATTTGAATTTATCCGCCTCACCGACTCAGCAAAAGAGTAAGATATTCTTACCAACGATTGATAATAACCAAGCTCTCAGCTTGCGCTGGAAGAAGAATAAATAGGAATTTGCTGAGCAATCTTGGCAGCCGGAGCTAAAGGCCTTTTGCTGCAGTCATCTCATTAACAAAGCAAACACATACACACAAGTAGTCCGTGAATGGCTCCAACATCTCGCGATACGGTAGCTCGGGATGCCCTGACATATGCACCTCTACGAATGCCCCTACGCACTCTCCATGTCCATTTTAGTAGAATGCGTTCTCTCGCATCCTAGCGACTAAAACAATTGAATGCTTGAACAACGAAGCGTCCCTTTTCCAAGTTACTCTCTCTGTCTCTCACTTACTCTCACTCTCCCAACCTCACTCTCTATATCTCGCTCAAATCGCGACCCGGCGCCACAATCGTCTCAATCTCACCAATTTTAACACTTGGAACTGTCCCCAAATTGGATGGCTGCATTTCAAAGGGGAGTCCCTAATGTGACTCTTCCCCAGTCCTTTTGTTGCCTCGCCCATCCGTCAGATTCTACATCTACATTGCGCTCGTCCTCGCTACCTAGAACTTTTCAGACTCTACGAAGCTCTATGGAGGAGGAAAGTCGAGCAGAGCTCAACAATCGTAATTGCACTTTTGACCCCAGAGCAGCGTGCCAACGAAAACCCTTTCAAAGCTCTAAGTCGCCACCGTAGTGAAGTGTTTTTTCTTTCCGGTTTAATTTTGATACTTTCAAGTCAAGATGGTAAGTGCGTCCCTGTGATTGGGCCAACTCGCATCCGTTTATCGGACCTCCCTGTTGCTAACAAGGACAATTTAATCGAAACTTGATCGCTATGCTATCTCATTCTAGGCAGACTTAAAGCCAGCCGATGTGGAAAGTAAGTGACACGCCATTATACAATCGCTCAACGAAGACTTTCAACATCAGTATGCACTAACTAATGATTCAAATTTGAATTCAACAGAAGCTAGGTTACACTTTGATATCTATGACTTTGAGGGCATAGGTAAGGTGGATGCCTTTCACCTCGGCGATCTACTTAGATCGCTCGACATCGTGCCAACCCAAGCTGCAGTTCTTAAATCCGGCGGCACTAAGAAGGTTGGAGAGAAGAAGCTGGAATTGGAGGAGTTTCTTCCAATTTACAGCCAGTTCAAGAAGGATAAAGATGTTGGCGCCTATGAAGATTTTGCCGAGTGCATGAAGGTCTATGACAAGATGGAAAACGGAACCATGTTGGAGGCTGAGCTGGCTCATATTCTCATGTCCTTGGGTGAAAAGCTCAACGACCAAGAGTGCGATGACATCATGCATGATTGTGTCCAGGGGCCGCCAGACGAGGAAGGAAACATCAAGTACGATGGTGAGTTGACGGCACTCGATTAGATTATGCGCTTTTGATCAGGCTCATCATCTGACCTCTCTGTGTCTCCATAATTCGTCCATAGCTTTCATCAAGAAGTTGATGGCGGGCCCTTTCCCAGAGGAAGTGAAAGACGACAAGAAGTAGGCGGCAGTAAAGGTATTCGCTCACTGGCTTTACAATTATTCAATCTAAGGCCACATGTATATCCTTCACAAGAGTTTTATTCAACCAAAAAGTGTCATCCGAAGCATGCCCATGAGCGCCCACGAATTCAAAGATCTTTAGTGCTTCACATCTATTGAAATAAGAAATTTCATGCTGAATCTGTTGTCCAGACAATAAACAAACTCCAGGTGCTCGATTTTTCAGCACCTCACATACATAGTGCAAATTCTTATCTATTTTAGTCGTGAGTTAGTGCTATTCTTGAGAGGCACGGAATGTAGACTCCTCCAATGCTTCCACTTTTCTAGTCTGAGACTTGGGTTAGGTACATCGGAGTCTCTCAGTTGGATGAACACAATGATGGACAGCCAATTTCCGGAATTTGCGCCATCAAAACACAAGCTCATGCTAACAGTTCAAGTGTAAGCACTTTGGCTCGCTTCGTCATAATGAAATGTCCGATACGTGCTCACTCCAGTAACTGTGGCCAAATAGAGATTCACGAGGGCTATCAATGCAAGCACAATTATCAGATTCATGCCGGCTGAGCCGATCAAATCGGCGCAGGGACGCGCATAGTAGGACTCAATTGAGCTACACTTGTATTTGCCATCCTGCGAAATGGGTTTCGAGCAACAAGATTTTGGTATCATCGGAGTCCATTCCTCGGTGGCATTCTTGAAACCGCAACAGCCTCTCTGCTGAAGACTGTCCCAAAGTTTTGTTGCCGCTTGTGCTGTGAGAGACTCAGGCTGGTTGTTGTTACCTGATGGAACAAGGGGCAGAGTTCCACCCTCCGCGCCGCTGGTTGGCATTTCCATGGCTAAACGAACAACATGCTTGATTGTAGAGTTGAGAGAGTCATTGATTGTTGATTGGTCATTTGATTGATTGGTGCCATTAGCTTGATATGGCTGAGGTTTGTCGGTAAAGTTGTAGAGTTTTTGGGCGCTAGTGAGACGTGCTGCAAATTGTCGTCCTGTTGAAGAACCAGATTTCCGCAACAATCATGGATCGGGTAGAAAATTAGGAAGTACAAGAAACGAACCCATGTTGTCTCCTAGTCGAACTCGTGTGGTTTGCAGTAGCAGCGGATTCTGTCACATCCTTTCAAACCTATCCCGTCCTCCATCGCACCTTTGAGGCTGCAGCGGCCTCAAAGGTGAGCCCGATTTGGAAAGCTGCAGATCTCGCAGCTTTCCAAATTCGGCTCGCCAATACACCAGAACTCACCTGCTGGTGCTACTGTGTCGACCAACACAGTTAAATCAACAACAACAACCAAAGCCAAGACGAATGTCGGAAGTGTACTTGCCATCTCGTGACAGTTCGAATATTGAGTTTTTTTAGTAGTGTAACGTAAAAGTCTGCGAAACTCAAAACCGAAAATAAATACTATGTGCAACATGGGGAAAGTCTTCCCCTTCAACCTACCTGGGTCAGTCATGTTGACGCTCTGGCGTGATCTTGGCGAATGAGCTTAGTAATCGCACAACCTGAACGTGCCAGTGCTTTAACTATCCCGCCCATCCACTCACCCCAACTCTAGTCAGTCCCGTTATTCAACATAAAACAGTCAATAACAGACTTTTTACTTTTATCACCAATACTTCTTGATTGACTCTATGTCGCAATTTAGCCAACTGGTATTGCCTCTGACAATCTCAAGAGATTGTAGAACTGCTCGTTCAGTTCCCGGAAAACTGTTGGCCTCAAAAAATGTGGCCACCTCCTTGGCTCTCTCCTCGCTGGTAAAGTTCACCGATACTAATCGACAATCTACATAGATTTGAACTCTCCCTAGTGCTCTAAAAATGACTGACAAGCAAAAGATGGATTCGAACCGCTCAGGGTCATGAAGACAAACAGCTCATCCTGGTTTCTGACTTCATCAGAATGGCGCAATCGATCGCCCTCTGAAATCGACCCGAGTCTTTTGCTGCGCCGAGAGTCATGAAGGCACGCGTTTTCTCCTCCTGTAGGTCTGATTTCCCGTATAGTTCGAAAAGACCTTCATACTCGCGACCGTCGCCGCATTTTGCAACGGCCCTGTAAATCTCGCCCCTAAAATCTGCGGGAATGGTCTGTGAGCCAGCCAAGTTGGTTCGGAATTCAGCCCTCGCTGCCTCAATTATCTTTCTGTCATTGAATGAAACCAACCTACTTATAACTAAGACTCTTGTAATGTCTGTATGTTTCTTGCCTGGTTGCGCCGACCAAGTTAGCTTCCTTTGGCTCGCTGACTCTAGGGAGTCCCATAAGTCCTCTGTGTCAATTCTTTTAAGCATACTTGTTCAGATATTGTTCCGTCCCTCTCCTGAAACAGTCATCCCCTCAGTCCATTTGTATCGTCTACCAAAAGCTCAAAAATCTAGTTGTTCAACACTCTCACCAGCTAACAGTTAGATTTTGCATCTTCGGTACGGGATGAAAATCGGTGTACAAAATTTTCTCTCTACAATCGTCTGTTTCAAGATTAAGGACTTTATAGAGTCGAAGTAAGTCGTCAGTTTGCTTGATGCCTAATTTCACCGGCTCAACCTCTTGATATAACTTCTTAACTGACTCAACCAGAGAATCTCGGTGTCCTGGTTCAGATGCTCTGCATTGGGCGCCACCGTTTATGCAACCGGATGGACAGGCCATGATTTCGATATAATCGTAGCCGAGCGCCTTTCTTTTGAGCCGCTGTACTATTGTTTGAATGTTCCTGAAGCCATTTACGATGGCAAACTTCGGTCGCTTCGAAGCGATCTCACCACTGCTTTTAATGCTAAGTTCAATAAAATCCCCATTTCTCAGAGTACTGTACCCTATATCACTTTGCTTGCTATCACAATTTTTGCCTGATGTCTCGCTGACTGCCGCTAGCAGCAAATTCTCAGCATAACCACCCGATACTGATCCAAAATGGCTGCTCAAAGGAAAATCGAACTCCTCGCCGGTCTCTGTCAGGATATCCAGCTTTCTGCGCTCAAAGTCTTGCAAGGTTACGCCCTCGCTGCCTAATATTTCCTCGAGCTCTAGAGGTGTCAATACGCAATCGACATCCTGGCTGCCATCAATGGGGCTCTTGAAATCGCTACGTGACGCCTCTAATTTCTTGTCAAAACATGGCATGAGAGTGAGATGGAATATGTCGCCTCTGCTTAGTCCATCACGGCGTTGATGCTCCCTCTTTAATAAGGCTCCCATGATCTGTTGGGGTGAACGTACGCGGCTCAAGTGAGGCACTATCAGATGGCCGTTTGTTTTTTCTGCATAACAAGTCCAGCCCGGACATATGGAACTTATGATTGGGAGTTCCGATTTGGATTCGAAACGCCTTTTGAGCTCCCTATAAGATTCTACCAAGGCTAAGTGACGCGCTAAGTTTATGTCGTATACTTTGTCGCACCCAATTGAGACGAAAAATGACGCTAGTCTCTCGGCAGCCTCCTGGCTACCCAATGAGTGTCTGTGAGCCAGGGACGAAATACTTTGTAACGACAGAGAGACAAAGATGCTCCTCTTTTGCTAGTTGATAAAACAGCTGAGTATTAGTGGCGCGCACTCGGCAACAACCTTTGTCGGCAACCTCCTCTACTAACCTTCGAGGTCTTGTTGTCGTTGATGATCTTGAACAGCTCCTCATAGTTTTGTTGCTGCACTAGAACCGACTCTGACGAGGTGATGCAACCACTGCAAGCCAAACAGTCGCTCAGGTTGATATCACTCACCTTGGCCACAGTTCCAGGGGGCCTCTTTGGAGCTGGTTTGATGCAGGCACTGGCTGGTTGGATAAAATCGTTCAGGTTCTCCAATCTGACGAAAGACATAAGTCCGAGTTGATGTGTTGCTAGTTACTAGTTTGATTGTATGTAAATATAGCGAATGGATGAAGCTTGTTAGGGTTGCCAAAATGAGTGAGTTTGGTTGCCGTTCGGAGTAAATATGCGCCATGTGACTAAATTACTTTGACGTAGCAGCACGTTCTGCAGATTCGATTTTGAGTTTTGATCATTATAAAACGCTCAATTTTTTAGATGGTCGAGCCTTCGAAAACAATCTATCTGCCTCCAAGACTAGAACCTCATGAATACACTCGTCTAGTGGGGAGAAAATTCAATATCATACCATACGAAAATCATATCCATCCCATGATGCAGAACGAGGATTCACCGGAGGATATTGAAAACACAGTAAAGTACGAGGTTTACCTATCGAAGCCAGCTAGCGATTCAACGATTGACGAATACATTAAGCATGTGGCAGCGGCTGTCCACGACACAATCGACTGTCAGAATTCAAGATTCAATCTCCGGAAGCGTCGCAAGGGGTGCATGTTAAGTGGTAGTGTTAAATTTGACCAGAATATTGAAGAAGAATGGCTGATAGTTTATATGCTATTCCAATTGTCCAGATACGATCCTGACGTCGTGATAAGGGTTTATGATAATGATGGTGACTTGCTTCTTATAGAGGCCGCCGAGCATTTACCTCTTTGGTTGGAGTCGAGCAAGAGTAAGAATAGGGTTTTCATTCATAAGGGGAAATTACACATCATTCCAGAGCAAATTAATTTGAAGGATTTGTTGAGTTGCCATAAATCGCAAGATGTGACCATCACCCAAGTGGCAGCTAAATTCGTTCGTGATACAAATGCAATCGGTGCTGAGCCAGCATCAAAAAATTGCGAATCCAATTCAGCTGCCAGTCACTCAACTCAACTCATCACTGGAAGCGCAAAAGTGATCACTCAAGCTAGCCAAGCAATTCAGGATGCAATCAAGGAGCAATTGTCAGGTATGCCAGACAAGAAGGCTTGGCTCTCAAAAAAGCTGAGGCAATTGGATGAGATTATATCTGATAACAGTGGCGAGGAGACCAGGCAATTGGAGGAGAAATTTAAAGAGAGCCTTAGCCTGGCCTCTGTGATGGCCATGATGGATGAAGATCTTCAGATAAGTCCGATAAGTTCAGCTCCAACATCGTCAAACACTTCAGTTGCCCTGTCTTCATCCTCTTCCTCCTCCAGCTCTTCTTGGTTGAGCGAGCAGCAGGATGATTAGGCCTCTAATCGAGGCATAACTCTTTGAGCTAGTGCCATTAAATCGACTGCCTATGGTGCCAGTGGGGGTCAAGTTTTACATTAGCATTCTCCTCTGTCCCATCCAAGACACTGCCAGCTCCGGCTCATGTTTGATTAGTACTCGTCGACAGTATAGGGCATTGAATTGATCATTAGCGAGCAATGAGTCTTGCCTCGCCCTGATCCAGAGTTTTCATTCTGCGGCTTAAAACCAGCTCGCTCGGTCAATTTGTATTCACACTAAGAATTGGATTTAAGTTGAAAAATTTATTTCGATAGAGAAGGAGAAAGAAAAAAACATTGACCAACCAGGTGAACTTAACCAATTGGTAAAACTTCTCAAAGCTTAGTTGCACAAACGGATCGCACAATTAACTGTTGCATGCTAACCGACGAAGGCTCATAGGCTGAAACCATGCGAGAGGTGAGTGAGGCTGGTTTGTAGTTAGCAAGGCTCAACTTGCCCCCGCTCGGACAACTCCCAGTCTTGACCCTAGATTTGGTGTAACAATTGAAGAAAGAGAGTTTCGTAAAGAGTGACGCTCCAAAAATCTTAACTCCAAGTCAATTTTAACTCGACCAAGCCCCTACGTCTCGAACATTGTACACGACATTGATTGTGTGCGCGATCAAGATGGGAGCAAGACTGTTGGATCCAGCTCAGGTACAGGCTTTGTTAATGGACTAGCCTCGAATCAATCACAAGCAGGCGTCGTTAGTTAGTAATATTGACGCTTGGACCTGTTGGCTGGAAGCAAATTGAATCTGTTCCGTGCATCAAAGAGTTTAGTTTCTTTCCATTCTCTGTGGCGGCCTTTTCGCTTCTTTCTCACCAGAACCCTGATGGGATCTTGTAAGGCGGAGGAAGCTGTCGATGCATCAGGTGACTCCTTCAACAAGCTCTAGCATGACTTGATTCTAAGGTCGTGGCGAACGAAGTTGACCTTTCAGTTTGGTCGAGACAAGTTGAGATTGATGGCCAGCGCTTGTTGGCCGTCGCATGAGTCAGCTAGCCAGCCAGCCGGCCATCCAGCGATGGTTGTTGTCGGCCAGAATTGTATCGGATCATTGTAGCGAGAAGTGGCACGCACCAAGCTAGCTTGCAACTGATGTTTCAGCCGTTTCAGCGGCCAACATAGATGTTTGTACTGGTCAGCAGCGGCAGCAGCGGGCGACACACCTGGCTTCGTTCTCGGTCCTGCTCTCGCTCTCGGTCTCAGCCTTGCTCTTGGTCTTGGCCTTGCCTCCAGCTCGACCGACCGACAACCAAGCAAAGGCCTGGGCTAAAGCAGGAGCCAAACCTAAAGCATTCACTCGAAGCCCCTTAGATTAAATTCATATCACCACTGGCGGCCGGCTTTAACGTTAAATTGTTCATTCATGGCTCATTCTCGGCCCAGCCGCCGGCGAACCAAGTTTCAGCGCTGGCCGCAAACAAAACGCTCCCTAGCCTCAACTCAGCGCCAGCTGTCGAGGGCTTCCAGCGAGCAAGTCCACCTGCCTCCGCTCTGGCCCTTTCCGTGCGTAGCCCTGAACACTCTCGGCGGCCGCTCGAGTGGAGCGGGCATCGCAGGAAGTGGGCATATGTGGCACCATGAGAGGCGGGAAACTACGCGACCGCGCTCCTGTAACTGACTCCAAGCCGGCGAGGGGGGCGGACGCTCGGGCTGCTACGTAATATTCAAAGGCAGGACGAAACAACAACAACAACAACAAGTGGCTGCCCAAATGGACTTGTTGGCCATGTCCTTCCAGCTGGCTGAGCGCGAAGCAAGTGAAAATGCGGCAAGACAAGGCGAGTGGAGGCTGCGCAGCTAGCGTACAGGTGGATGGTCTTAGGAAGCGAGCCTTGTGTGTGCGCGCATGTGGATTGGAAATTAGGGTATTGTTGGGGTGGCGGCGGCGGTGGCGGCGAAGGTGGTTGGAGCGGGCAATCTGCTCGTTGGCTTTGGCAAGCCGCCGACTGGGCACAGTGAGAACAAGCCGGCTGTCGGCCAGATAGGTGACGCACACACAATCGGATGGCCGGAGACTGCAGCGCTTAAGCTCGGCCCACTTGGCGGTGACTCAGCTGGCTGCGCCACTCACGAAGTTGCGGCCTCCTCATTGGGAGCAGAACAATGTCTTGGCTCTGGCGAGTGCAGTGGGAAGGGAGGGAGGAGGGGGATGGATGGCGGGGTTGGTTAACAAGCGACTTTACGGGAGGCTTGCTGCTTGTGCTGCAGCCATGGCCGAGCTCTGAATGGCAGCAGACGCGGGCGAGCGAGCAATCCACCCGGGCAGCCGGCTAGAGAGCAAGCAAAACAAGCCTCATCCCTCTCTGCCGACGAGCACAGTTTGAAAGGTAGAAAAATTTTGCAAAATTTCTCCAACTCTCCCAGCGAGCGAAGTTTGCGCAACAAGTTAAAAGGTGTCTAAGCGCTCAAGTTTTAAGCCGAAAAAATTGGCGAGAGATTTTCATGCCGGCAAGAGAGTTTAGGAAAGGCGAGAGACTCAAGAGTTCGTCCGCTCGCTCACCTGCGAGTCCATCCCCTTGGCTTGCTTGCTGACTCGCCCGCTCGCTCACAATATCTCAAGGGCCTTGGAGCGTCGGCCAGCTAGAGGGTGGAGAAGGGCAAGCATGGCGATGATAGAGAGGGACGATTGAGTCAATTAGTCGCCCCTGTGGAATCTAGAGGAGTCCGTTCTCAGCGCCAGTTTGGCTCAGCCACCTTCAAGCGAGCAGAGAGTAGGAGAGTCACTGTTGGCCGGCAAATTGCCACAAGCTCTCCTCGCTGCACTTGCAACATTCTAGAAAGAGGAGAAGCCATCCAGCGACCACAGTGTCGAGTTCGAGCGCGCGGTTCCTGTGTCGCCCGAGCCGGCAAAGGCACATTCAGATTGCATTGTTCCACGCCGAGCCAATCAGGCTGACGAGCGAGCCCAGCGAGACAGGTGGATAGAGTAGTGGAAGAGCGAAAGCATAGGCACCTGATTTGGAAGCCATTCCACTCGCATGGGCGGCGGCGGCGGCAGACAACTGAGCCTGCATCCGGTGAACTCTTGCAAGGTTGGACGGACTGGCACCAATCAAGGGTCGTCATTGGGGTTTGTGTTTAAGCGGGCGAGTGAGCTTGCGGGAGTCAGTGTTTCAGTGAGAGCATTGTGAGCGATTGTTGCCGAATGAAAGCGCACCAAGCTTATCAAGTCAAGCCATTATTCAAGCTCGCACTCAAGTGTCGCTAGCCTAGCCTAGCCCAGCTCAGCTCAGCCCAGCCCAGGCCAGCCCAGACTAGACTGGCCGCTCGCCATTCAGGTAAGCTACAGGAGCGTAGGTGAAAGGGCTCCGCTTGGATCCATGCCAACCTTTTGGGAGCAACTCGCTCGCTGGTGGCCGCAATCCGGCAATCATGTGGGAAAGTTGGCTGGAGAAAGATTTGCATGTCCGTGGGCCTCGCGGAGCTTAGCGCTCGCTGGTTATGGGAGATGACGGGGGCTCTTGCGGAAAGGCCAGTTCACGCTATGCATAGGCCGACTCCAAGGATGCCGTTGGCTTCCCTCAAGCTGGCCGACGCCCAGACTCGACTCTAGCCTGCATAGGCGCTAATGAAGTCCGACGGACGGCTGACGCGCCCGCGGTTAGCGTGCCAGACAACAAGCCAGCGCTGGGCGCTCCAAGATTTCAAGGTTAGCGGCTGGTGGGCCGCGCGCGCATGCATTCGCAAGGGGGCGGATCCGGCCGCCGTCCCTTGCGGCGCAGGTGAATCGAGCTTGATGAGGCATGGGGACGGCCGAGCACGCCCGCTTGAGAGTCTTGGCGCGAGAGGGCCCGCAAATAAGTACCCCAAGCGCAGCGAGGACGCGTCGCCTCCAAAGGCAGCCTTCGGGGGCCAACCGTGGCCGCTGGCCAGCGTTTGTGGCCAAGCCTTTGGGGGGGGGGAACCAATATGATCACTGCCCGCGCGGCCAGGATATCCGTCGGCCGGCGCGTTAGTCCATTGCCAAGCAACCGGCCGGCTCACAAACGACATGGGCGCCTCCAAAGTGCTCGAAACGGCCAGCATGCTCTGGATTCCAATGCGGGGCAAGATTACATGTCGAGAGCTAAACTTGGCCACCAATGCCACGCCTATGTTGCATCTCTCGACCTCCAGCAAGGGAGATGGGGAAGAGTACAGCCAACTATGTTCTTCCTCCCTTGTGCTGGGACGCTCGAATTGGCCCGAAGCCGAGTGCGCCTAGAGCCTGGTTGCTGAAATTAGTGCGCCCGCGACAACCAGTTGGCCGTGTTGCTGGCGTCCAGTTCAGGCGCAGGTTTGCATCCAATAAACTCTCGCGCCAGGCACCTAGGCCTGGCTCCATTGGCTCATCGCTATGCTGGAACGAGGCCCACGGCTGCACCGGCCAAATGTCAGCCCAAAAAAGTTGGGCGCAGCTCCCAATTGAGCCGGCTGCTGGCAGACGACGGCCGCACACGCGCGCCCGCCTCCCCGGGGCGCCGCCTGCCAGCCAGCAAGCCGGCCGGTCAATGGCGCAACCGACGGAGCGCCAACATGGGCCGCCGGCAGCCATTCCCTCCACTAGCGCTCTCCTCTGGCGCAACCGCCCGCCCATATGAGCGAGCGCGCACGCATTTAGCACGTAGCGGCTGCACTAGACTCGCCCAGCGCACTAACCTCGCCCATTGTTCCCAACAAACTCTAACTTCAATCCCAATTCCAACCCCAAATCCGTGGCCAGAAACAGACAGCAAAGAGAGAGAGAGAGAGAGCCGGGCAGAATACCTGGAGTCTCGCCGAGGTTGATCGGCGCCAACAGCCAGCAACCACAAGCGAGAGAGAGAGAGAAAGAGTCAGCACAACTGGAGTGCGTGATCCTTGGCCGCGTTCCACTTGACATTGGAAGCGCCGGCCAGTCGGCGGCTTGCGCAAAGTCAGGCGAGAGGAACGAGCTTGGCGCCAGAAGCGAGAGATAGAAAGTCGAGAGCTTGGCAAATAAGAGCCGAGCCAGCAAGTCGAACTGAGTCGAGTTTTAAGAGCCAAGCGAGATCAGTGGAGCGCAAAGTCGCTGGTTTTGTCAAGCAAGAAGACAAGTTGGCCACTCGAGGAGTTAGCTTAGAGTTGGTGGGCCGATTTTGCGCCATTTTGACAAGTTTTGAGCCATCAAGATCGGCCTTATAGTTCTTCGTTCGCCCATTGAAAACTCTGCCTGTTGAAAGGGAGTGGATTTGCGGGCTAGAGGAGCCGACAAGTTGATTACAATATTTCGTGAACTTGATAAGTCTTGTACGAGTTGAGATTGGAGCTGAACTCTCGTAGGAGGCAACAGTATCTGGCGCCCGTTATAAGCTCGCCACTCCGTTTGCTTGCTCCTCGTATTCACTGTCGTCGTCGTCGGCGGCGTCACGTCTCCCTTCTCGTCCCGTTCTGTCTGGCGCGCGCATATAAACAACATTGCGCAAACCTGCCCAGCGACACAAGCACACAAGGACAATGGGGAGGCTGCGCTCGATTCGCATATAAATGTGCACTCTTATTAGTCGTGGCCGTTGCCGTCATTGGAGAGTTACCGTTCAGGCCGGCGCATGCGAGCCGGCTTTATCCAGATAGTCTTACTCGGAGGCTCGATAAAACGGCGCAACAATCCCAATCTTGAGGTGCAAGCATAACAGGACCAATTATTGAGGCTCTGTTTAGAAAACTACAGCGAATTAACATTATTCAGGACGAATTTACGAACGAATTACCTGGCCGCGAATTGAGCGGAAAAAGTCTGTCATTTCCTAACAACAAACAACAACAACTCGCCTCCTCTTTTAACAACCAAAGCTCCTCCCTAACGTACCACTGAAACTAAGATAACCAAACATGAACCTATCGCCTTCACCGCATTTGCTTAGCCCACTCGGCATCTCCATTGTATCGCCAGTGTCACACGAATCTCAGGGATCTGCAAGCAGTTTTAGTGGCGACCAGAGCAGCCGCTCAGCAACAACCACCGACCTCTCAGATCATGGCTCTAGTTTGAACAAGAAGAAGAATATTAAAACAGAGTACAAGTCAAAATTTACGCCCTTCGATCAGTATTCATATAACGAGCTCACAGACTCCTTTGTTAAACAATCAACAGACTTGCACGTGAGCTCGTCCAAGTCAAACCAGGATCTTGCCTCGCTTGATTTGGCGCATCAAAATGGCCAGGCAACGGCAACTTCCTGCAACACAAACGAGCTTGACACTCCCAATGAGCTAATTCATGGCCCAGACTCGCATACAAACATTGAGCCTTGGTACAAAGAAGTTCAAAAGCGAAACGAGAAGGCCAACGAGTACAGATTCAAATCGGAGGTTGGCCATAACTCGCCTCTGTTGAATTACAACTCCAACAACAGGGCTGACTCGCCCCACATTCCCGAACCACGCCAGATAAACTCACCTTTTGGTACCGAATCGATTGGTGGCGATCGAGTGATGTCGGCTGGTGCTGCCTCGCAAAACAATGACCAACCTGTGGACTCCTCGTTAGATCATCGACAGCAACAATACAAATTCACTCCGCACGATTATAAGCGGGATCATCTGATCTCTTATATGGCCAAAAATAACAACTTTGCGCCCACTAAGGAGCAACAAGAATCATCAGACAAAATTTTGAGCAGAAGAGTGCAGGTGTCAGGCGCAAGCAGTGGTGGTAGGCCGGCCACTAGATCGGCGGCACAGATTCGATCACGCAGTCAATCGAGCCGCCGCCAACCAGCATCGACGGCATCTATATCTTTGGCCTCTAAAGCTCCAACTGCGGCTAAGAGTAACCAGACAACTCCAACTCGAACTCTGGCATCTCGCACCGGAGCATCAACAACAAGAACTCACCCCGCGCCAGCGCCAACAATGACAAAATCAACAATGAGAACTACCGCTCGCACCACCACAAAATCAACCTCAGCTGCACCAAGTAACGGTCTCGCACCCAAACCAACTCAAACGGCTGCCCAAACCAGGCGAGTGCCGCTTACGGGCGCCAAAGTGGCACCCAAACAGACAAACGGGCCTACAACGCAAGCAGGCTCAGGCTTGGCGACTACCAAGAGAGTTGTACCAACTGGCTCAGCATCTCGCACAGTTGCAAGGGCTCCTAGCAAGCCAACAACAGGTGGTGGCTCAACCTCCGCCTCAATCACTCCAACTACTGCAACTTCGAGGCAGCAGGCGGCTCGTTCCTCAGCCCCAGGTAGGACTCTATCAGCTAATAATAAACAGAGCAAGCCATCTCAGAAGCCTCCAGCGCCGACCGCGGTTACTGCCATTAAGAGTATCAAGACACCAAAGGCTATGGCTGCTCAGCAGGCAGCCATGGGGGCTGCAGCGGGCGCAGTTGCACTAACTTCAGCTGCCATAATACCAGATAGTATTCCGACGACAAATGACGAATCGAAAACAACGGACGAAGTGCAAAATACTGACAAGGTTGTTGTTCAAGAGGAGCATCAGTTGATACAACATGAGCGGCCTTTTGTCAATGAAGAGCAGAATCTGATATTCACCACAACAGAGGCTGGAAATATGCTCGCCGATGAGTTGGCTCAGGCGGAGATGGAAGCAAACAGTAGAAATAAGAGCGAGCAACAGCAACCAGACGAGCAGGTGCATCGTCGAGAGAGTATTGATTTGCAATCATTGATAGTAAACAAGTGCGAAATAAGCGAAACTAGTGAGCCGGCACCCAAGACGGTCGACGAGAGCGAGCTCATCAATGGGCTAGCAAACGGCATGATCAGTGCGGAGGATCGATTTGATTCATCTGACAAGGAGGCATCGCTGGCCAATATTGATAGCGAGAAAGTTGCCAACTATGATACTTTTGCTGCACGGGAGCATAATTGTGATGACCAACCCTACAGTATCATGCCAACAGCAACAACAACACCAGCTTTCATCAATCACGAAGACCAAACTAACTCTCATGTAGCAGATGTTGATGTTGAAAAGGCAGATGAGCCTTCGATCAAGGTGGTGACAGATCAACAAGCGATAGAGAAATCAAATGCAGATGAGCCTGACAATGACAGCGGATCTTCCAGCGGAGAATCTGATCATACTGAAGAATCCGCTGAGATAAACTCAGCATCTGAGACCTCTTCAACTGTCGAAGTATCAAAAGAAGTAGCAAGCACCAATGATAACCCCACCAAAGAAGCTACTGGTGATGATACTGATGTTTTATTGCAGAACCATACCAAAGAGGCTCCACCGCCGAGCTCAAACGACGAAACTCTGTTAAAGGATTTAAGCAATGAGATTCCATCACAGAACTCGAACAATGTCACTATCGACGGGATCAAGAATGATGAAACCGTCTACTTGGAAGCTCTGACAGATATAGTTGATTCGCCAAAGAAGCTAGGAGATGTAGACGCAATTAGCATAGATACTAATACTGAGCAAGTTCATCCAAAAGTCGAGAGTGCCGGAGAGCACGACTTGTTGGGTCCACTTGATGATAATCAAGAGAGTGACGAGATTAAGTCTCACCCAAACCAAGAGAGTCAACATGACAACATAGAACCTGAAATTAACAAGACAGGCCGAGAATCGCTCGATTCTGCAAGTGAGGACACGCTCGACTCAGAGGAAAACAGTCCCGTTGTTCATGTTGAAAATATGACCGCTAACGGACCGGCTTTAACAGAGGAACCCGAGATGTTTGACTATTCGCGTTCTAGTCTCACTGGTAACGACTTGAATGAGCCTGCAATAGAGACCGAACAGGTCAAGCGAGGCGAGCAACATGGGGAGGTCAAGTTTGTAGATTCACCGGCATTAGAAAGCGCCGATACAACGTTTCGGGGAGTTGAGCTGGATATGTCAATCAACTCGGATCCATTAACCAGGAATGAGGGCATCATTTTGAACTTGATGGCTACCGAGGACAGGATGGGTGGAACTGTCGAGCTCGGCGATGGATCGAGTGCGGGAATTGAAACAGCAACGGCTGCAGAGAGTCTGGTCGAGCTGGCAACTTCAAAGGTCTTGGTCCCAGAGATATCCCAAACAAACTATACTTTCTCGCGTAGACTCACCGAGGAATCGGATGAAGAAGTTGAGGTTGGCAATGAGCAGGATCCGATTGGATCGGCTGCCACAATGAGCGCCAATGCAAGTATTTCAGAAGGAATCAAGCAGTTTGCGGTCACAAAAAGTCCGAGCTTGGATGGACTACCTGAACAGACTTGCGAGAGGCTGGTTAGTTCAGTGAAATCTGAAATTAGCGACGGACAGGATCCGATTAGTTCAGCTGCCACCATCAACTCTAGCACAAGTGTCTCCGATGATCTAGTGCGTTTTGAGGCTGAGGAGGAACACGTTTCGGATGATCCACAAAGCGAGACTTGCGATAAGCAGGCTGATTCTGCAAAGACTGATGGAGGCGTCGATGAAAAGGATCCCATTGCCGCCACCGCATCCATGATCAGCGCTGCCTGCATCTCTGACGGGTTGATGCGCTTTGAGACTGCAAGGGATCCCACTTTGGATAGTCAATCAGATGAAAAGAGGGTTAGCTTTATAAAGAGTGAGCTCAGCGATGGTGCCACAAAGGTGGCTGATTCGGATGGATTTACAATGATTGAATCGGTTGATATCACGACAAATATCATCGAGGACACTGTGAAGCAGATCCAACAACACGGTGAGCTGCACCGCCAACTGAACATTAGTCATCAGGAGCGCAGATCTTCATCTAATTTTGATTAGTAGCGGACTTAGTTTGCATAGGTGCTATTGAATAAACTCAGGCTTGTTATCTTGGAGCAAAGGGAAATTGGTTGCCTTGCATGAGACTTGGTGTAAGTGTGTGTCGATTCGCTTTATTAAATTGCCTGAGCTCTCTCTCTCTCTCTTCCCCCCTCTGAGTCGAGCTGAGCTGAGCCGGGCTTAGCTTAGCTCGCAAGGTCCTGCATCCGGCGCCGGACCCCAACTCAATTAATTCATGAGCCCATATGGCCTCCTTTCGAGGCCCAATCCGCCAGTTGGCGCCACTTGCCGTTTTGGTGCCGAGAGGCTGTGGAGGTTGGCGCAATTGGATTAGTTGGGCATTGTTGTTGATGTTTGTGCAGCTCGCGGCTGTTGGCTGCCGCCGCTGGAAGAGGCTGGCTGTGGGCGATAGCCGAGCCGGCTCACAGGTAAGAGCACGAGAGTCAAGCCTTGTTCCGCAAATTCAATTTGTATTTTGCACGGAAATGCCTAACCCCATTGGCTGGCCAACGCTGAACATTGCGGATTAGGAGTGGGGCCTTCAGGTGCCCGCTCCTCTCGGCGTTCGTTCCAGTGAGCTGGCCGAAGGGTTAGCTCAATAATGTCGCCCGACCTGCAGGGGGGTAACGCACTTTGCTCTCTCTCCTCCTCCTCTTCTCGCGGCCATTTCAGCGGCTGGTTGAGCAAACGAGCTTACATGGCAAACGAGGGAGCCACCACTTCATTGTGGCTGCTCCATCTCGCATCTGCGTCCAGCCAACTGGGCGAAACTTGGCTCGTCTCAATTCAATTTGCCATCCTCGCCACAATTGGGCGGCCTCAGTTCAGGTGGCTCAGCTGCTGTCTTCGCGGCGCAAATTTGGAGGAGCAACGAGTCACGTGTACAATTCAATCAAAAGTCGTCCAACTCGCGCCAAACTTCACCTCGCATGTGATTTCCATCTGAACCTGAAACATTTTCACTCTTTGCCCATCCAATTTGCAGACTATTTTGCGCAACCCTCCCCAGAGTTAACACGAAATCTGCTCTCACTCTGCGCGCTCCATTTGCACTTTGGCCCACTGAATTCCGAGACCAGATGATTGGATCCGGGGTTTGGGAATATTCGATTTGCTCCAATGTTGAACTCGCGCCCGGCCTCAGTGCTCCGATTTGACGTTCGAGTCTCGCTCGGAATAAGGATAATGTCACGTGTGTAAAGCGTCCACAAAATTCTGAGGAAATGCAGTTGATCATCCAATCTGGTTCCGAATAAACCTGCAAAACATAAATTGGAACCTGCCGCCAGTCTAATCGGTGGGTTCTCATAGGTTTGATGTGTCGTTCAAGCGAGCAAGCTCATTCATGAGTGGCCCTTCTTTGCGCAAAGTCGGCCAGAGATCAATTCAACAATGATGGCTTCAATCTCCAGATCGAGAATCTAACCAGCTGTTTGCTCAGCAAACTTTTGCCAGAACTGCCGCAGATTTGCCCTGATTGGTCTTGTTGGTCGCTTTATTGTTTCTCTCTAGATTCTTATCCGCAATACAGATTGCAAAGGACGAACAACGAGCCTCTGATTCGAGAGTCACCTAGCGACTTTCGCGACCTCTCAAAAGTGTCCGCCTGGAGACTCGAAAGTGGCGACAAATCTTTGTGAGGAGCAGGGAAATATGCGCACAAGCGCGTCGCCCCAACCCTCTTCAAACAATCATATTTTCACATTCGGTTGAACTCGAGAAGGCCACCACGATTACACAAATCCGAGTTTGAAATCAAACCAAAGCGACAAGCGCCTCGTGTTTGCCCCGCCAAGTTGACTCGATGCCCTGGCCAAACAAACTTGGCCGCCGGCCTTCAAATGGGGCCAAGCGAAAGCAAGCGACTATCTGCAGGTAGCCGAGGGGAGCCCCTTTGACGGGACTAGCCAATGGAGCGATTTGTCATCAATCGATTGTGCATCCGATTCAGGCGAAGCCAAGAAAAAGCGTATTGTTTGCGAGCGACTAATCTGAGGGGAAACGAGCTGGGCTTGATTTAATTTGCGCCGCCTAAATGGTTTTGTCTGAGCCACTCGACCGCGAGAACAAATATTGTCCCCCCAAATAATAGGTGCCCGTGATAGAATGCAGCGGAGGGCCACTGGCGCGAAGCGGGCGGCAGTTTTGTGTGGGCGTTCGTTCGGATTCAGCCTCCAATATCCGGCCCCTGGCTACTCAATCAAGCGACTGCAATGATTTCTGTTAACGCAACGAGAGCCTCTGACGCGAGCGACCCCTTCGGCCTCCTAATGGCTTGCCTATTTCCATAGAAGTTGGGCGCCGGCTGGCCTTTCGAGGGGTACTCGTCGACGATGGGATAGGTCCACAATGTGACCGCATGGAGGCGCCAAAGGCCAAGCTAGACAGGTGAAAGTGGGGGGCGACCTTTGAGTTTGCTCGCGAAACAAGAAGTTGCAATTAGTGGCTGTTACGAATTGGTTGGCGAGTTTGAGTAACGGGGGCGCACTTTTGGTGCAACCGGCGAGAGAAAGGCGAGCGCCTCTAGTGTGAGAGGAGGAGAGTCGACCGCATTTGCGCACCTCCTTGGCCGACCTAGCCGCCCGGTTGGCCTGAGTCTCGCTCGTTCGCCAGAAGCCAGAAGCCCGAAGCCTGGCAGCATATGGTGGCACCACTCTGCGCCCTCTCAGCCCAAGGTGAGCCCAGGCCAAGCGAGGGGCGGCGGGCGCCATTTCGAGCTTGAGCGGGACAGGTTGGCGGAGGAAGCGCGAGTCTGGGAAAGTTCGAGTCGCAGCTCAGGCGCGCTGATGTTGGCTCAACACTTAATTCATCACACACACACACACACACACACACACACACAAATTTTGCCAAACCTTGCGCTTGGCCCCAGCGGCGTGGGCAGATTGACTGACGGACGGACGGACGGGCTGATTTGGTTGTAAACAAGCCGGCATCGCTTGCAACAGGGAGCCTCGGACCGGATGGAGCGGTGCGCATGTCCGCAGCTCAGTGCGGCCAGCCTGGCAGTGGGGCCAACCGCAAGCATGGGCGCTCGCTTGGCCCAGTTACACGAGCAATTACGCGCACGCGCTTGCGAGTGCGCCAACTGGGGGCCGGCGGCTGGAGCGATAGAGTTAGCATATGTTCGCCTCCACGCTTGCCCTGCGCGGCCCCCCTGTCGGCCAGGCCCGCACTGGCCGGCTGCACCTGTCTTCAAGCGCAAGCATTGGCTGCAGTGGCAAGTTTTCGAATTCTAAAATGGCAGCGAGGAGGCAAGAATTTTAGCAGCGCCGCCACCAACTTCTCCAACGGCCATCCCAGAGATAGTTGCAAGTTTTGCTTTGCAAAGTTCAGTGCCGGCGAAGTGGAGCGCGAATTTGGCCTCTAAAGTTTAACCAGCAACAAGATTGAGTGCGCGATTATTGGAGCTGCATGTAGGCAACATGTAGGCAAATTTAAGTTTGCCCTGAGAGTTGCGGCTTGTTTGCCTGCATCCATTGAAACCAGATCGGCTGGTTCAGGTTGGCGAGCGAGCGAGCGGCCAAGCGGGTTTGGTTGCTCGAAAGAGTGGCTGAGCGGCCAATTGGCTCGAAGGGCCGCGCAAGCTTCTTGGGCCGGCAGCATATGGGAGCAACGAAGGGCTGGCCCAAGCCGAGCGAGGAGGAGCTCAACTAGTGAGAGAGGCGCCGCTGCTTGGAGGCAGCAGCAGCAGCAGCAGCAGCAGACTTTCCGCAGCAGAGAAGCCAGAGAGTGATTTTGGCCGAGGGCTCTCCCAAAGATGCTCATGGATGAGCGGCAGCACCAGGAGCAAAACGAGAGCAGCCAGCCGAGGGGCGAGGAGCGCGCGAGAGTGGATTCGCGCGAAAGTTTGTTCCGCAGACAGTTGGCCGACAGGCTGGCCAAGTTCAAGCTAGAGTTCAAGAGCAACGTGTTGACGAGGTCGCTCGGCGACCTGCTTAGAATTGGGCCGAGCAGGAAGAGGGCGGCCAGCTCGAGCTGTGAGAGAGGAGCCGACGAGGGCGCGACGGCGGCGGCGGCGGCGGCATCCTTGGAGCCGAACGAAAAGTCAAGCGCCTGCAAGATTTGCGCGATCATCAACGACAAGCTTGCCCCAAACAAGCGGGGCCGATCAAGCGGCTCGACGGCGAAAGTGTCTGCGGCAAACAAGTCGCAACTACTCGCCAACTTGACTGGAGGCCGCCAATCCAAATGGCTGCCAACAAGTCTCGGCTCCTCGCTGCAGAGGTCGCTGTCGCTCCAGCAGGGCAGACCTGGCCAACGGGGCTGCTGGCGCCAGGAGTCGCTCGGCCAGAGGGCCGCGCAGATGAATGGCACAAACAGACTCTCTGAGGCTAGACGCAGGCTAAGATTTCCACCCTCAAGCGGAGGCAAGAAGCGCGACTCGTTGGCAAGCCAGCGGCAACGCTCGCAACAGTCCGAGGTGCGGTTCATCCTGTTGAACTTCTTCCTCGTTGCGCTCCTCTCGTGGCAGCCACTCGTTCAGAGTGCGCCGGTTGCCTTCGTCGACCCTCTCGCTCGTTGGCGGCAGGTCGAGCCGGTTGGCTTGGACCAGACTCAGAACTCTGGCCAGCCAAGCTCGGGCGCAAGCCTGGAGGAGCTCCTGCTGGAGCTGGCGGCCGCGCCGAGCGGCCAGCCGCGAGCGGAGGAGCGACACTCGGCCGGCCGTCTGCTGGCGCCCGATTCGGAGGCGGGCCAACCAGAGCAGGGGAGGCAGCCGGGCGAGCAAGGCGAGCGGCCGGCCGATGAACGCTCGCTCTGGATCGAGAGGCGCCGCTTGAATCGCGACCGAGCGCTCGAACCGCCCGCCTGGCTGCGAGAGCAACCGATGCGCAGGGCTCCCTCGGATCCCTTTGGGTTTGGGCCCAGGGCGGAACTTGCGGCGCCCGTGGACGGGAGCGAGCCGGACGAGCCGCTCGATGCAGCCCAAACCAGCTCGAGCGAGCAAACGGGCGCCAGGAGGGCGCGACAACTGGGCAGCCAGGCGTACGAGCAAGTGCTCGGCCAGATGATCGAGGAGGCGCTCGGCGGCCAAACGCTCATTGGCGGCCTCTACGACGAGCTCGAATTGAGGGCCAAGGGCAAGCAGCAAAACGGCGCCCCAACACAACAACAAATGGGCGCCAGTGAGGTGGAGGATGGCGGCGACTTCGTTGCCATCGTCAAGCCGCAGGGCTCGGCTCGACTTGGAGTTGTCTCGCAAAAGGTGCTCGCTGGAGACGAGGCGGGTCAAGTTGGCTACTTTGGCTCGCAGGACCAGGAAGTCTCGGCGCAACAGAATAGTGGGCCAGACTCTAGCCTTCTGATTGTTGGCGACGAGGTGTCGAGCGAGGACGACGCAGTGGCGCCCTACGCTGACCTCCAGGCGCCGACCATGGGCGCGGCCGCGAGTGGCGCGCAAACCGCCACCGATGCCCAGCGCCCGGATTCAGTGCCAGTTGGAGGCGAGAGTTTGGCGCGACAGGATCAAGTTTTGGTGGCCGCGGGCGACGGATTGGCGCCAATTGCGGCCTATGTGCCCAACTTGGCGGCCCTGGACGTGAGCTCCATCGAGGAGAGAAAGAAGCAGCAGCAGCAGCAGCCCGTCTCGAGCTCAAGCTTGGCGCCAAACTCCTTCCATGTGGTGGAGGACATCGACCGGCCCGACGGTTCGCAGGGCGGCGCCCAGGTGTCAATTGTTGAGCGCGCGCAGGAGGCTGGCCGCCAGTTTGGGGGCCGAACGCAGGCCGAGCGCCAGGGGAGCGAGTGGCCGGCCGAGAAGAGGTCGCTTGTGTGGGCGGCGGGCGCGCTGCCGGAGCAAGGCGGCGGCTGGCCGGCCGAGCTGGGGCCCGCTTGGCCGCGGTTGGCTCTCGTTGCGCCAAGGACAAAGCAGAGGCCGAGGAAGGCCGACTTGCTGGCGCCAGTTTGGGCGGAAGCGCAAGCTGGGGCCGGCGAGCAAGCAAACTCGCTCGAGGCAGCCTCAGCGAGGAACAACTCGCTCGCAATAGCAATCATCCAATCGGACCTGCTGAGCCAGGATCAGCTGATCCAGGCGGCGACCAGACTGAAGAGCAGGATCGAGGATTCGATGGGCCTTCGACGCTCCACTATCTTGGGCTTGTATCCCATTGACGGCGAGCAACTTTTGATCAAGCTCGACTCGAGCAAGCTAAGCGGCTACCAGCTGTTGGAGCTGAAACAAAACTACGGTAAGTCTGCTCGCGCGCGCGCGAATCGCCATATGGAAGGGAAAGCTCTCGCTCTCGCTCTAACTAACGGATTTGAAACCCATACAACCGAGCAGATTATGCGCGCGGTTTCATGGTGCTCAGCTGGCCCAAGGGAGGCGCCCGAAATCCGCTCCCAATCCTGGTGGCCATATTGAACGAGCTGGTAAGTGATAGGCAATCTGAATGTTTACACAAGCGAGCAAGCGGACAACCTGGTTGCGAGTGTCCAATTTGCGTCGAATGTTCCCATTTTGGATAGTGCGTTTGTTTGGACGAGTTTGTTTCCCCCCCCCCGGCGGGAAGTTGCGGTTGCGAACACCAGGTGGCGCTCGCCTCAAGTCCAAAAGGCGCCTCCAAAAGCCGACCTCCGGCTGCTCGCAAATTGTCACTTTCCGCCGGAAGCGCCAGCACTCCTCGAGCAATTTGTTTGCGTCGGCCGAGCTTGTTAGCTGTGGACGGGCTTGGCGGCGGCCGAGTTTTGTCATTGTTCAAAGGGGAGGCTCGGCGAGCGCCAAAGTCACGTCGCGCTCGTTAGCGCGCGCTGCCGGCCGCCGCCAGTCACCTGCGCGGCGGGCGGAGAGGCTTCGTGGGGCCGCCGGCCGTTTCGCCGGAAGGAGGCGGCAATATGAGCGTGCAGTGGCGGGCGTGCCCTTTGCGCGGCCGGCCGATCGTTTTTTGGATTTTCAATAATTTGTCACGCGTTTTGCGTAACTCGAGCCGTCAGTTGTCGCGCAAACAGAGCCAGAGCCGGAGCCGCCGCCGGCCTGGCCGCTGGCTCGGCCCCTCGTTCATGCTGACAGGCGAGCGAGCGCCGCTAATGGACACTCGCAAGGGCTCGCCAGGCCGCCGGACAGAAGCGAGCCGCCCTCTGAGTGGGTTAGGAGGTTTGAGTTTGCAATCGCAATCTGTCAGGCAAAATTTTGGCCCCCTTTCGAGGGGAGGGCTGGATGCGGCCTTTGGCCAACAGAGTCCAATATCCCGAATCAGTCCAGCCGGCGGCCCACTCAATTGGAGCTGAGCTCGCTTTGGCGCTCAATGGAGTTCAGATTTGGCCCCTCGACGGGGGGAGCGGAAAAGTGCTTAAAATTGAATTATAATGTCGCGCAGGACTAAGCCCGCGGATTCGGATGCCCGAATTAGTGGCTCGCGTCCTTTGGCGCTGACCTGGCGGCGGTGGCGGCGGCGGCGGCCAAAAAGTGAGCGCCCGCCGCTCCCAGTTGGATTGGCGCCGGCCGCGCATGGGGGCGCCCACTTGGCCCGCAAACAGGGCGGCAGGAAGTGGACTGGCTGGGCGCCCGATGAATGGCTCAGCTTGGGGCCGCCAAATTGGACTGAAACTCGCGCGCGCTGCCTATAAGTGGGGCGGCTCTTGGGGGCGCTCGGCTCGCTTTGCCGGCTCCTTGGCGGCGGCAGTCTGTTGATCGGCGGCGGCGGCAGCCCGCGAACCTGTAACGCGCCGCCAGGTGTGGGCGAGCCCCACTGGCGGCCCCCATGGTCGGCGGGCGGCCCAGTCGGCGCCGCTTTGGGGCCGCCAATTGGAGCAGATATTAATTTAATCTCGCCGGGCTCACCTGTCACGAGTGCGGGCGCTGATTTGCATACTGGCCGTCAGCTTCACGTTGACAAATCGATCGCTCAGAGCCAATCGCCGGCCGGCAGCGAGCGCGCACACCAAGACACTTTCGGCCTCGCTCGTGCTCGTCTCTTCCCCCGCCAATTGGAACCGGCGAGCGCGAAACCAAAAAACTTGACAGCTGAATGGGCCGCTCATTACGCAAACAGCCAGCCAGCCGGCCGAGCGGGTGGCTTCTCGCGCGAGCGAGCAGGCTGGCTTGTTTTTGGCCTTAATTTAGCCGCCGCCGCCAGCCCGGCTCAAAGCCAGCGGAGGCCGACGGCGCCGAGCCAGAGTCGGCTGGCGGATGCTCCTGTCTGCCCGCCGCCATCAATGGGCTTGGCGGGATGATTAAATGGGCGCCCCTCCTGGCGGCGGAAGCTCGCGCGGCCAGGTAATTACTGGATCATCAATTCAGGGGGTCCGATGAGAGTTGGGCCAGCCGGCTGACAGCTGGACGGCTCGCCGTAGGATCGGATGGGGCGGCCGGTCTTTGGCGTCCGAGCGCCGTTTAGCCGCCGCCCGATTGGAGCGCCACGTTGACCCAGCGGACTGGCATGATCTTGGCAAGCTTTGGGCTGCACGGCTCTATTAGGCGCAATCTGCTCGCGTCGGAGGAATGCGGCCGCCAATCGTTGGGCGCCGCAGCGAGACAGAGCGAGCTGATGGAGCCCACCATTTCCTGGCCTGACTCTATCCGGTCGGCCAGCGCCGCCCCTTAATGCACTCGCAAACTCGGCCCACTCTGCCAGGGCAAAGGCGCGTACGCCAAAGACGGCCGTAATGGTTGGGGCCGGCGGACGCATTAGGCGCCCGGCCGCCGGCTCAGTGGGGCGCTCGAAGGGGGCGCCCGAGAGGCGAGCATGCGCGCGCAGGAGCCAGCCAGCCAGCCGCTCGTTTGCTCGCTCGATGGGCGCCAATTGGAATCCATCATCGTCAGCCAGCCTGCCGGCCGGCCGGCTCACCTGGCTCGCGGCGCCCACTTGGCCGGCCGCCAGCGCCGGCAGTCGATTGCGCGCGCGCGGGCGCAACGAGCTGTCAACTTGGCCGAGCCGGCTCGCCTTTCGAGCGGCCTATCTGTTCACCTGGCCGGGCGAGTGGGCGGATGCAGGCCGCCCATCCGCCGGCCGAGCGCGAGTTCGGGCCGCCAGTCAGTTTGGGCGCCCGCCGAGTGTAGACTGAGTGCGACGAGCCCAAGCCAAAGCTCAACCACAACCAGCACGCAAAGCCCAACCCAGAGTGAACCAAGCGCCAGAGAGCAAGTTTGGGGCTCCAAACGAGAGACGAAGCAAAAGTGAGGGCGGCGCTTTGATCGGCCAGCTAATTGAAGGCTGCTCGTTGGCGCCATTTAAACTTGATGCCACAAGTTTGGTCCGTTGGCTTGCGCGAGCAATTGATAGAAAATTCGCACAGAATTGAAGCCAAATTCAATGCTCAAACGGGCAAACTGGATCCGAGTAAATTGAAAACTGTTGCATAGGTTTAAATGAGCACCAAAGTTTGAAGCCAAGGCATCGGGTCGATCGCGCTTGATTGTGCTGTTTGAGGCGGAGGAGAGTTTGTTTTAGTTTGAGTTTGAGTGGGACGAAGACTGAATTAGCAAGTAAGTATTGCGAGTTTTGTTGGGTCGCGAACGGCGCTAGTGGCCGCTCGTCGGCCTCCTAGCGGCGCCCGCACTGACGCTCGCCATGGTTTTGTTTGAGAGCCGCTCAGAGCGGCGGCCAAAAGCGCGCCAAGCAAAACTGATTGAGCGCGCGCAAGCTGCCCGCTGGCCCAGAGTGAGCTCGCAACAGGACGGAACGCAAACTGGTTTGCGAGCTCCTCTTTGTCCTCCCCCTGCCACCATTGAGCGGCTCCCGGCCGAGCGGCGAAAGCCAGTGGAGCGGAGGCTGGGGCGCGCCTCTAGCTGGCGCCAGAGGATTGTTTTGATGTTAGCGGGCGAAGCCAACCGATCGCAGGTAGAGGCGAGGGCAGCCGCGGGAGCGAGCGGAAGGACGCGATCCGCTTGGCCCGGCGAAAGCGGGCGCCAAATTCAGTCGCCATCCACCGGACAGCCGAGGCGAGATGCGCCCCATCTTGCGCAAAGCCAAAGGGGGTCAACTTTTCTGGCTTCCGCCGCTCCAATGGCCTCCCACTCGTTGGTTGCGCCAACACTGAGCAGCCACTGGCCGGCTCTAGAGGGGCTGGAAGTGCTCCCTATTCGCCTGCTCTATGCCAAACTCAGTTCCAATTCTCTTGCTCCACTAAATTTGAATAAAGCCATCCAGCTCGAGTGCAACCTTTAATCTGCTTTGCCGGCGGCCAATTGAATGCACCAACTTTGGACCGAAATCATTTTGGAGCGGATAAGCTAAAGTTCACACAGTGCCAAGCTAACTGAAAATTTCGCCCCCCTCCCCTCCTCACCTGACCTGCAAATGTGCGCCGACGCGCCCCCAATCGAAGGCCATCAAGTCGAGTAAAAATGTTGACTCCGACAGCTCGGACGAGTCTGCGAGCGGAGAGCTAGACTCGAACCTGCTACCTGGAGGCCGATTGGCCTACAGACGCCAGCAGCCGCAGCCAAAGTGGGGCCAGCCGCTCGAGCTGGACCGGTGGGCCGGGCGCAGGATGGCCGGCGAGGAGCTCGGCTATCCCGCCGACCTGTTGGAGTCCATGAGTTTGGCCGCGAACGCAGCCGCAGCCTTTGAGAGCAAACTGCAACCGACGGGGCCGGCGGCCAAGCTCGGCCAACAAGTGCCGAGCGAGCGACTTTCGCTGGCCATGCTGACCGCCTACCTGAACTCAGTGTATCCCGGCCAGGCGCTTGCTTGGCCGCAGACTGGCGCCCTCGCCCGTCCGCAAGCGCAACCAGGCGAGCGGGTTGAGCGCGCGCAACAAGAGGGCGCCAATTCGAGCCTCTTGTTGCACGGGGCCGCCGTTCTGCTTGCCATCCTCGGCGTCTGTGTAGCAGTGAAGCTGGTTACGAGCAAAGGCGGCCTCAAGTTTAGGGGTCGCCGGCTTGCGCGAGATGGCTCCTTGAAGTCGCTCTGGTCGTCAGCCGACGAGTCCACCGAGTCGAGCGCAGTTTTGGGCCCCCCAAGCAAGCATGCGGATTTAAAATGCGCAAGCCTAACGCGAAGAGCCTCGCACGACTCTGGGCTGAGCACAACAGCGGAGGAGACTGAGAAGAGGAGTCTCGATCTGTTGGCGCAGAAGCTGGTGAGTCTCGTCTGTCGCGGCCAAAATCAATCGTCCGAACAATCGTCCAACAAGGGGACCAGCATCGAGGTAAGCTGTGGCGCCAATTTCAAACCGTGATGTTGCCAGCTCAGGATCTAACAAACTCAAACTTTCGCGGCCAGGACTTTGAGGAGGCGGATGGCTCGACTGGCCACTTGGAGGCGAGCGAGCGCGGCGGCGGCAGGTTCAGGAGTTCGCGCAGTTACATCAAATCGCTCATTGATGCTCTGACCAAGGCTAAGGCTCAAACTGCGCCCGACTGTCTGGAGCAGGGCGGGTTGCCTGCTCGAGCAAGCCGCTCGGCCGGCCAGGCGGAGGTTGCGAGCGAGGCCAGCCCAGCTGGTGGGTTGGCCAACGAGGAGCAGGAGGAGGAGTTTGGTGTTGTCATGTCGCAGATGGACATTTCGGCGGCGCACCTGATTCTCGCCTACATGGAACGCCACTTGGACGACAAGGAGCAGCTCCAGCGCGAGTGGGCCGAATTGAACGCAGCCAGCCTGGGCGCGAGCACTGATGTTTGCAGGAACAAGCAAGCCGTCGATAAAATCAACCAGCTCAACTTGCAGCGACTGGCAAAGGTGGCGCTGAGCGACGAGAATAGGCCAAAGAATCGCAATCCGCTCGTTGTACCATTCGATAGGAATCGCGTTAAACTTGGTTGCGCGCAAGCCTCAAAGCTGACCAGGTCACTTGGAGGCGGCCAGCCAAAGGTTGGAGGCTTTCGCGAAAGGAACGGAAGCGACTACATCAATGCGAGCCACATCTACGACGACGACCCAAGGCGACCAACGCACATCGTTGCCCAGGGGCCAAGTGCGCAAACTTGCGCCCAATTTTGGCAGGTGAGTTTTCCCTCCGCTCTGTGGCCGCTCGCGTGTCCTTGAACTGGGCGGGCTCAAGCTCTCTCCGGCTGTGGAGGAGGCGGTGGCTTGAGTTCATGCGGCCGAGTGTGGAGGGCTGAATTTGAAGCAAGGTTGGCGCACCACTAACACCAAACCCTCAACACGCTCCCAATCACTCGACGCAACCCTGCACCTGCAGATGGTTTGGGAGCAAGGAGTTTCGGTCATTGTAATGCTGACCAGATTGAACGAGAACAACGTGCCCATGTGCCACTGCTACTGGCCAACCGGCGCGACCAGCCCGCCCAACCAGGAAGAGGCGGCGCCCACTCACGAGGCCTCAAACGAGAGACGCAACTCAGTCACTAGCGTTCTCAACACGAGCTGCGCGCGCCAAAACGGAAATGGACAGCCAATTGTAACTAATGGCGAGCCGAACAATAACGTGCTTTACCTCGAAATTGGGCCCACTGGCGGCGGCAGTCTTTTTGGGGGCAGCAACTCGTCGCTAGAGGAGCAGGCTGAGTGTGCGGCAAAAGTTGGCGCCGGCGACTCCACCGTTCAGAGAGTTCATGGTGGTCTAAAGCTCGAGGTGCATCTCGTAAGCGAGCATGTTTCGTCTGGCGACTATCTCGTACGCAACATGTACATTATTAACCGCACCAATGGCGAGACAAAAACCATAACCCAATTCCATTACCTCGCTTGGCCTGAAAACGGAGTGCCGAGCAACGTAAAGAGCTTCCTCCATTTCAGGCGCAAGGTGAACAAATGCTACAGAAACCTCAAGAGTCCCATTCTGGTCCATTGCAGCGATGGCGCCGGCCGCTCTGGAACCTACACGCTCATTGACATTATCCTGAATCGCATCAAGAATGGCGCCAAGGAGATAGATCCGCGGGCAACCCTCGAACATCTTAGAGATCAGCGGATGGGATTGTGCGCAACGAAGAGCCAATTCGAGTTTGTTTTGGTCGCTTTGGCCGAAGAGATTCAGATCATCCTGAACGCGCTGCCCCGATAGGTTAGGCAGCGCAGCTATGGCAAGCGAGTTCAATCGCCCGAAAGGCGCAAAGTCTGCTCGCACAAAAGGCCAAAGGTTGAATTTGTCGATAGCCTGAATGTCAGGCTTAAAAAGGTCGACTCGATTGGGAGGAGGCGATGACGCACTCGAGCTAGCCGGCCGGCTTGCTGCTCGGCTCGCTCGCGTTAACTTCAGCAACAGTTGGTCGGTCGGCGGGGCCTCACCCCGCCTCCACCTGGCCGCTCTGGCAACACTGTTAAGATGTTATAACTGTTATAGGCAGCATACGATAATTGGCGCGCTCCTGGTCTCGACAGGTACAATTGCCGGGCTTCATAGGGCGAGACGCCCTCGAGTCAATTGTGGCCGGACGCTGGTTAGCAATGCAGTCGGTAAGCCGATGTTGGCGCCAGAGGCGGCCGACTGGCAATCCGGCCACCTAGTCACAGGCACACACGCACGCAAACACAAACACACCAACCAACAAAAACACAAACATAAGCACACACACAGACACACACGCACACAGACAACCAGCTCCCAAATCTCATGACATAATCACACGCAGAGCCCCAACCCCAAGGGTCTGCAACATCTTGCCTCAGATGGAAAAACAAGTGAAAGGAAATTACGGGTCTCATTCGGCTTGCTTGTGGAGCCAAGAAATAGGAAAGCAAGGAAGCAGCATTTGAGGAATCCCCACATTCGTCTCCACTCCGCTCGACTCGCAGCTCTGTCGCCCGCAAACCAATAAAAGTCTCTCTCTCTAGATCCTCAGCCAGCAGCTCCATTTTGCCCAAACCCTATGTTCTTTTGCCCTCGAGTGGCGCTTTAATGCGGCTCATGAATTGGACAGTCACTTCAATGATCCAGTTTGGTGCCACCAATGTGGCCTGCAATGCACCTGGCCTGAGGCCGAATGACAGCCCATCGGCTGCAACCTCTGTCCAATGAACCATCAGCACGGAGTTAGAGGAACTTCTGCCGGCCCACTGGCACCACCTATCGGTGCGAATTGTATCGTTGAAAACTACTGTTCGAGCCAAGAATGGGCTGAGATTGACTTTTCAATATAACAAATGGTGAACAAGTATCATGAGCACGAGCACGAGAGACATGACCACCCGCTCCACCCAACTTGCATTAGAGCGCATCGCCATCGAGAGCCGCCAACTAGAGCTTGACTCAACTTGCTCCTCTTGTGTTGAGCTCGATACCATCGCGTTGATTCTTCGTGGTCCATCGACTGTTTGAGGGTTGGGCGCTCGAGTTTGAGGTCCACAGGAGTTGGAGCTTGGCCCAAGGATGACTGAGCTAGCAACTCGTCGTGCGAGATATGCGGCTCATTGAGTTAGTGGGCTGAGATGTCGCGGCTGTCATCGTCGCTCGAAGGTGACATTTCGCCGGCAAGATGTGTACCGAATGCTTAATCTTTATGGCCCCGGGGAGACTACAGCAACTCTGTGTCACAATTTCGCTCGATCAGCAGAGACGCGAGGAGCTCACTCCTTGGGTCCGTGTTGATGGACTATACCGCAAGGCTGCAATTATGCAATCTACGCCGCAGCCAACGAGTCTATCGCAATCAGTAAACCCCAAGCCTTCAATGCTAATATTTGGGACCGCAAACCTGTCCAGCGAGAGCTTGGTTCGTGAGTCAAGCAGCGGTTATCCTGAACTCTGGTGGACCTCAAACGTTTGCGCGAGCACCAAGTGACACATCGAGCCGAGAGAGGTATAATCTACTGATAAGTAGCCAGATGAGATGCATCGAGTTTCGCCTGCCGTCTAAGCGCCAAGCTGGCAGAGAGAATCCGGATTGAGAGAAATCGGTGTCAGCATACTTTTAATCTATCGTGTAGCATAATTTTGTAACATTACGACAAAAGCTAGACTGAAGCCTCTTGACTATCCACACTACTCTTTGGCCTCGACTGCCACTGTTTGGACTGACGATTCGTCAACCCGCAGTGCCGCTAAACTTGAAAGGCACATCGTACTGGAACGATCTATCACATGAACTAAATCCAATAGTTTGCGTCCGTCCAGACGCTGAATCGGGTGCTAACTCTGTGGCATTGCTTGCGGAATCAATAAAGGGTGAGGACTCCTCCTCTTTGATATGAACACCATTGTTCAGCGGCTGCGGCGATGAGAGCAGTCTCCTGTCTGAGTTGTCTTGGCCGCTGGCGCTCGAGTTTGTTCCGCGGCCACTTGTTGAAGCGCTCGAGCTGGAGCTATTGCAGGTGTGTTTTGAGGCCGCCATTTGGTCTGGCTCTTGTCGCCATTTAAAGGTGCTCATTGCGTGCGCATCTTCAATCCTCCTGGCCGCGGGTCTAATGGTCTGGGATTCGTTTGTCATTGCCGTGAGAGGATTGTTAGATTGGTCGCAGGCGCCAGGCGGTTGAGCAGGCTGGTGATTGGAGGTCGGCGCAAGCTTACCTGTGAAGGCATCAATCTGTTGCGCTTGCTTGTAGTCGACAGGGCGCCGAGCGAGAGTTGGGTTCGTGTAGGTTTGATACCGAGCGGCTGACTGGCTGCTGGCAAGCTTTTGGGCGCTGTTGTGTTTGTCTCTAGTCAAAGTGGCCGCAACATACGGATTCTGACCTAAATCGAGCTGGTTGCTCTCCTGGGCCGCCTGTTGCTGCTGCTGCGATCCCAACATGAGCATTTGCATGAGACTGTGTTGCTGCTGCTGACATGGATCCTGCCCTTGATCGAGGGCACCAAGTTCGTCCGTCGGCTCCAAGCCAACTCCGGTGTTACGGTTTAACCTTGCAAACTGTTCGAGGTTCCTCGAATGACCATAGCCGGCAAGAAAGGGTGCGCACTCTTGGCTGCTCAGCCTGACCGCGTACTCGCTGGAGGGTTGCCTGGCCATAGTTGCGCTACAAAAAGGTTGGTACTGGCACTCGGCAAGGGGAAGTGTAAGCATATTCATCCTGGGACTGTCGCTCATGGATCCATTTGCCAGGCTCATGGGTGGCTCGTTCAAGTCGGCCACAGTGGCGCTGTCTTCTGGGCCAAAGTGGCGCCCGTTTGCGTTCGGCTTGTTTGATGAGTTGACAATAGACGAGGAGGTAGAAGTGGAGGGGCCGTTGAATTTGTACAAGACAAAGGCAACTAATAGAGCCAGAAAGAGGCAGAGCGAGAAGAACAGAGCCACAGGTGAATTGAGCAAATGGCGAAGTGTTGCCAGAGATCGTAGGCTTGTGTGATGATCGCGCGCTGGCCATGGATCACGTCGTATTCCATCGTCTGAATAGTCATTTTCCTCATCAAATGCAGGCAAATTGCCCAGAAACGAGTGGCCAGCGCCCACCTGTTTGCCGTCCAAATCTAAGGTTGTAAATCTGTATTTGACCTCCGTTATTCCAACATGATTTTGGGCCGAAACAAGGATCTCGTATCCACTTGCGGGCGCTAAATCTCGAATTATAACATTGTTTTGCTCTCTGAGGATATTGTTGGAGACAAGAGTCCATTCTTGTTGGCCGCGCGCTCTGTACTGGATGACAAACTTGTCTATCTCGCAGCCACCATCGTACCAGGCGCTCAAATAGAGTCTAACCTGAGTGCTGTTGATCGACAGAAACGACCTCCTATCTGGTGCAATGGGAGCTGTTTGCGAGCGAGAACGGTTGTGCCCTAGTTAGATTATTTGCAGGTTAAAAAATTGTATTGCTCTGTTCAATCAACTCCGGCTGCTGCTTACCCTTGCCGCGCGTACTCAGTGTCACTAGGTCGCTTGGTTCGCCCTTGCCAACACCATTGAAAGCCCAAATTTTCATCGCATACGAGCTGCCGCATTCAAGATTTTTCAGCTGATGGCTCCTCTGTTGGGGGGCCAACTGGATTGCTTGCCACTGTTCAACGCCCTCCGTCACCTGCTGGTCCTCGAATGGGGCGCTCGAGGTGCTTATTCTGGCCGCAGTATCAACAGATCGATTGGTCGCGTAATCGACGACTACCTGGCTCGGTCTGCTCGGCTTTCGGGCGGCCAACTTGGCAAACGTCAGCACAAACCCATCGACTGGATCCGCAAACTTGGAGCCAAGCGAACTTTGGACTTCGTTCTGAGCGCCGGGAATAAATTTCCAGCTTATCCTGATACTCGACTCTGAGATCTCCTCGCCAGCGAGTAGCAACTTTCCAGGCGGATCTGTGGACGGTGGCGGGATAGTTAGTGTTTGCTGCCCAGTGGGGGCGCTGATCAAGCGGTTGTTAAGCTCACCATTCATGAATGTCCTGAAGACGGCTGGGTCGCTGGTGGGGCCGGCGCCCTTCCTGTTGAAGCACTGGATGAGGACAGTGTACTCGGTGTTGCGCTCCAAGCCGCCGATGACGTGCTCGAAGGAGGAGACGACGACCGCGAGTTGTTGTTGTTGTTGTTGTTGCTGCTGCTGCTGCTGCTGGACGCCAGCAGCCGGGGACAGGTGGGCGGGCAAGGTTTTGGTCACAGAGGAGAGTGGCGAGAGGAGCACGTCCGAGGGTTGGGGCTGCTCGGCGGCAGATTGCTGGCCGCTGGCGGAGGGCTTGTTTGTAAGGCGGATTGTCTTGTAGGTGTAGGTTGATTGTTCGCGGTCTGCCTGCTTGCCTGGCGCTGGAGCGCCGGCCGAGTCGAGCGCCGAGTCAAAGGAGCGATAGCCAATGAAGAAGCCGTCGATGAGTTCGCGGTCAGGCTGGTGCGAGATGGTCCAGTGGATTCGAACCGAACGCGAGCTCAGCACGCTCGTCTCAACCAAGCTGGGCACCACCGAGGGAACTGGAGGCGGCGGAAGGGAGAGCGAGAAAGGGGTTAGGCTTGTGTGGGTGCGAGCGCGGCGGGCGGAAGTGGTGCGATATCACGCCCGAGTTGGTCAGAGTTGGCGGGAGTCCATGCAGCTGGACGGGGCCGCTTGCAAGTGCGCCGAGATAAGCGATTGCCAGAGGGAGCGAGCGAGGCCGATAGTTTGCTCCATTGGGCAATAATTGTTCACTCATCATAGAGGTTGTGGGGCGCAAGGCAACTTTTGCCAAAATGCAGATCGCTCAAAGCCGAAAATGGAGCACAAAGGAGCAATCGAGGCGAGAAATCAATTAACTTTTGCGCCGCCAGTTTCCTTTAAAAGAAGGGGGCGGCGGCCACCCGCTTAGAGGGGTCG